>Ga0272440_1003992_pt1 | contig 10737 bp, 8 predicted proteins | sample SSMMMBAug17_FD_192440 | JGI IMG/M metagenome (GOLD analysis project Ga0272440, IMG submission 192440) | Marine sediment archaeal communities from Little Sippewissett salt marsh, Falmouth, MA, United States - SSM-MMB-Aug17 | ecosystem: Environmental > Aquatic > Marine > Wetlands > Sediment ... | reverse complement strand
CCTTATGTTCGCCCTCGAACTAATAACGCTTTCGTTCCTATGTACGATGGGCGAACACAAGGTTCGCCCCTACACGTTCTTGGCACATAAGTAAATGAGGAATTTATTTTTCGAGCATTCCTTACATGCTTAAACCGCTAAAAAACGATAGTATCAGCATAATTACCCTGCTGACTGAAAAATGATAATATCTGAACCAATACTATGATGCTAATTTTAAAATAGGTTCAAAATATTACCTGACTGCAAAAGTAAATTAGATAGAGTTATCAGGGTTTGAATGAATTTTCTTGTTAGTGCCCCAAAATAAACAAATCAATAAATTGTTACAAAAGTATACATGATTCTTCGTGTTTGTTCAAGAATGAAATACAATTATAAATTATTAAGCCGCAAGATTTTTACGTAAACCCACCACAGAAAATTTTTCAGTTGGCTGTGCGGCCAAAGCCGCCTCCAAATTTTGAAAAGCGATGTATGCTTCACCTTTAATTTGTTGACATACAAATTCTTCAAATTCTTTCCAGGTGACCGCCCGGGTTTGCAAGTTTGAATCTACAACAGAGATATCCCCTTCATTGACTTCATAACTGAGCAATGTCAAAGCATACCACCACGCGGCATTATCCAGACCCAAAAAGATTGCATGTCCGCCAAGTCTTTTGAACCGCTGAAGTTTGTTATTGGTTTCTTTCCATTTTGGCGGCGGCGGAAATATACATCGGGCATCGCGAATATAAACCACCTTGGTGGGAGAATTATCAATTAAACAGGTTATTCCTGTTTGAATTCGCGATGTTACTGACATATGGTGTAATTCATGATCAATGATGAAAATCACCGGCACTTTTTTTCCTGATACATGATCTATAGTCATTACAAGGTCGATTTGTTCCGAATTATCAGTGTAATTTTGAATGGATGCAATCCGACCAAATGTGTTTTTTATTGGCCTGAAATTCATAAATAGAAGCAATGCTTTACGTAGTCGGCTTCGATCAGGCGGATATAAATCCATATCCCTGAAAATTTCTTGTTTCTTATTTTCATAAGCTTTAACCAATGTTTCCATCGGTGATAAGACTTTTTGAGGCTGTTGATTGAGTTTTTTTCTTAAGCGCTCATTCGCAATGGTGATGATTGCACGTGGATTATACAGACGATCTTTATATAAATCGGTCAATTCTTGTCTTGTGAAAGGGTATAAATCGGGCCAGGTATTATCAAGAACAGAGTTTAAGCGACTTTCTACAATTTGAATGGCTTGATCTACTGAGCACGCTTGAAGTTCATACTGGTTGTTTTCAAGGCGGGAAATAATATGCTGATTGAGTTTGTTGCGATACTTTTCTTCCCATTGCTGTCCACGAAAACATCCCAATGGGAGCATGGCCTGAACTTTATCGACTAAAAATTCCATCATTTTTCCCAAAGCGTGAATTTGATCATCAGAGGTCAAATTTTCAAGGCGGTCAAAACATACGAGCATGGGCATTTTATATCGACCGAGTAATATGCCCAAAGATGTCAGTATTTCTCGGGCTTCATTTTCAAGGGCTGATCGGGATTTTTGAGAGCGATCAGGAACGTTCAATATATGACATTCTTCAGAATCCAGAATGTTGCCTTTAAGCCATTCAATTGCAGTTGCCTGTTTTTCAGGATCTGTATAGGAAAACAAGACCTGCAAAAAACGTTTGGATATTTCCGGATAGGTCTTTCGAATACTATCCAGGGCTTTTTTATGAATTTTATTGAGATATTTACTGGATTGTGCGGCCACAGTATTAAAACGAGATAGCTTGGATAAGTCCAAAATTTTGTGTTGCAGTTTTTGAAATAATCCAGCAGATGGCTTTTTTCCAGACTCAGCCTTATGTGTAATGCCATGATGAAGTGAGGCAGGGACTTTATAATTGGGATCAATTTCTTTAAATATATGAATTACCAGGCGAAAGAGTTGTGTATCCCATGATGATGCCCCAATGGTTCGATCCAATGGGTGGCAAAGATTGACAATGGTCTCTCGTAATAAGTAGGAATAGGGGGCGAGGGCATCCTCAATGGGTTGGATATAAGCAAAGGTAAAAGGAAAGTCAGCCTTGCGGCCATGTTCCAGCATTTGACCAATCAAATGGGTTTTTCCACTGCCAACCTCTCCTAGGATCAAGCATGCGCAGTTTAAGGCTGGATGATCTGATTTTTGGCCCATCAAGGATAACATCCCTGAGAATGCATGATAATTGATATCCGGTACGTTGGGATATCTGCTAACCCAGGGGTCTCCAACACTTGATGAGATAAATGGGTTACGCTCAATCAATATTTTTAATGGCTGTTTTGGAATATCCACAGTTTATCTCCAACTGATTGTCAGAAAAAGACGCCCATTTTCATCCTTATAAGAATTTTTTATTTCAGTTTCTGACATGGATGATGGATCTCCGCCATGAAGTTCAACAGTATAATTTTGCATCAGTGATTTTAATACTGTATCAAATGTCTCATCAGGCCATTTCAATGCTTCTCTAATTCGGTGAATTCGGACAAAATTACGACCTTTTCCCACTGTTTTATAAGCAACATGAAAGTCAGCAATTGACTTTTCCTTGCTGTGAATGGTTTCGTTTTCTTTCAATCGGGAACGAATATTCTCAGACAGGGCAAAAGCAGAATCCTTGAGTGTAAAAAAAACGTTCATTTTTTCATTCAGCCGGGGTAAAATAATTCCCGCACTAATTAAGACATTAATTGTTTCCATGATTTTTTGACGGGTCAAGGGGAGTTTTTGACAAATAAGTTTCAAAGAAATATCCGGATGCCTGTCAATAATTTGGGCGATCATTTCATCAGATGGTATATTCTTACCAATATAAGTCGCCTTTTTGACTGGATAAATTTTTAATCTTTGACCCAACAAACGCTCAATTTGATTTCGCAGCTTCTTGACCGGTGCAGAAACCTTAATATCCAGCCGATTTCGCAAATCCTGGGGGATTTTCCGCACCATTTCTTTTATGGGAATAAACATTTTGCCTGCTTTTTCAAGGCCAGTCGTCATAAATTTTTCAGCATCATAAACATCTTTCATGCCTTGTTCAATAATTGACATTGATTCATCAATGGTCTTCATATTTTTTCCTCTAATAAAAAAAAATGTTGATAATACATGCAAGAATTCTTGCAAACATAATCTTATATCATACTGACATTTATATTTTTTACAATAAAAATTTTATTCGAAACAGAAAAGTTTCAATATTTTTTTTGCAAAAAAAAACCTGCCTCATGAATCATGAGGCAGGTTTATAAGAGCAAAGAGGTTATTTGTTGGTATTAATGTGCATAAATATAAAGTGCACTATTTTCTGGGAATGTCAGACCAACAGAAAGATTGTTCAGGCTCAATCTTCCCATTTCTTTGGCATCTCCACCACTGCTTTGATTGGCAAGTTCCAACAATCCCTGTTCTGCCATGTTGATTGACAATGTCAAATCCGGAACACCCAGTTTAATAAATGATGTACTTTCAGGTACAACATCCACACCACCCACTTTTACTGGTGCTCCAGTTTCTGTTGTTCCAACATCAAGGGTCATCTTGGATAAATGCTCAATTTTAATTTTTAAAGTGGTGTCTTGATCATTGCCACTGGCATCTTTTCCGACCATTCTGAAAAAACCGCCAGAAGTGTTTGAGCCGGATTCCATTTTTATACCATCGGTATCACCCCATGATAAACCTCTTAATGATACATCAATAGAGAGCGCACCATCTGTGGAATTACCAGCAAAAACAATGGTAATACCAGACTGACCAGTAATAGCATCCATTTCGTTGTCTGAAATCATCTGCATTGAAAACGCAGTAAATGGAATCATGCAAATAATGGTTGTTACTGTTAAAAACTTAATTAATCCTTTCATTTAGTTCTCCTCCTTTTTTTTGAAAAAAATAGAAAATTTGGTTATTAAAGAAAAAAATTCAATTTTCTTTCCCTCTTTGCCTTAAATATAGACATTTTTGTGTTAATGCAATATGCTTGCCATGATGAATGATTCTTTCATGTTTTAGGTATGAGGTTTATAAATACTGGGTATATAAAAATTAAAAAAATGATGAATGGTTGTGTGAATTTTTTTCAAAAAATAATTTTTCTTGCGAGGTGGTGAAAAGAACATGGAACGATATGGATTGTTTTTTTATGCTTGTATTGTAAAAAATCATTGCAAAATTACATATTTTAAAAACCGTGAATCAGAATACTCAGTCCGAGGTTTCAACCAACCTGGGCCGGATTGACACTTTAATGGAAACGCCAGATACCATTTTTATCTTTGAATTCAAAATGCATAGTGCAGTTGAGGGAATCAAACAGATTAAGGAAAAAAGGTATGCTGATAGTTATCTCAGTACAAATAAAAATATTGTTCTGGTTGGTGTTCAATTTTCAGAGCAAGACAGAAATGTTACGAACTATAATCTCAGATGACATATTGAGTATCTTTGCATTATTGTATGTGGCAGCTTCTCATCTTTAAGTTGTAAAAAAACATTGCAAAATTACAAGAAAGATGTGAAAATGTAATAAGCATCAAAAAGAGGTTGAAATGATTCAAAAAAATATCAAAAGATTATTGCCATTAAAAAAATATTCATTTTTTTTATTTGGCCCCAGAGGTGTTGGTAAAAGCACCTTTTTGAAAGATTCATTTCCCAATGCACTTTATATTGATTTGCTTGATGAAAAAAAATTTATAGAATTGTCACATCATCCAGATCGTTTGGAAGCAATGGCGCATGGGTTAGCAAAAGAATCGTGGATTATTATTGATGAAATACAAAAAATCCCTGGTTTGTTGGATGAAGTGCATCGGTTGATAGAAACGTATTCCTGGCAATTTGTATTGTGCGGCTCATCAGCAAGAAAGCTCAGAAGAGGTGGCACAAATCTTTTAGCAGGACGCGCGATTACATGCAAGATGGAAAGTTTTTCGTATCAGGAAATCACTGGTCTCATTGATCTTGATTTTGCAATGTGTTGGGGATCCTTACCGTTGGTAGTCAAGAATCAGGATCTTGCAAAAGACATTTTAAATTCATATGTGAATACTTACATTAAAGAAGAGATAAATGAAGAGGGCGCTGTTCGTCATTTGCCACCATTTCTAAGGTTTCTTGAAATTGCCGGCATGATGAATGGTCAGGTGTTAAACAAACAAAATATTGCGCGGGAAGCATCTGTTCCGCGAAGTAATGTTGATGTCTATTTTTCAATACTTGAAGATTCTTTGCTTGGGCATTTTCTGCCTGCATATCGTCCCAATTTAAAAGTAAGAGAACAGACACACCCAAAATTTTTCTGGTTTGATCCTGGCGTTGCAAGAGCTGCCGCCGGACTCGTATTTGATCAGCCTGATAAATTATGGCTTGGAACAGCTCTTGAAACCTTGATATATCATGAATTACGTGTATATAATCACATTGCTGAAAAAGAAAGAAACCTTTATTATTATCGAACCGCTTCAGGATCTGAAATTGATTTTGTCATTGAAACACGTAAACGCCAATTTAATACTTCGCCTGAGATCGTTTGTATTGAAGTTAAAAATGCTAAAAAATGGGATCGTCGATGGGAAAAGACCATGCGAAGCATTATAGACAATCCCAAAGTCATTGTGAAAAAAATGATTGGTGTTTATCGCGGTGAATCAATTTTTCATTATGATGGCATGGATATTTTTCCATTGGAAATTTTCTTACAAAAATTATTTTCAGGTGAGATCTTTTGAGTATTGTTCAGGCATTTCTAAGGAATGCTCTGAAAATAACTTCCCCATTATTGATATTGTTCGTTTTGAGGTAATTGTACTGTAGAGACGTAGCATGCTACGTCTCTACACGACCTTATTTTTTTTGTACGATCATGAAAAATGAGCATGTTATTTTCCGAGCATTCCTAACCATTGGCAACCAACACTTTCCCTCCTTTAAACACCATATTTGGAGAACGACACGCCGAGATATCATCCAGTGGATTTTTGTCATATACAACCAGGTCCGCGAATTTTCCCTTGGAAATTTCACCAATTTCTGATGACATATTCAAAATCTTTGCGTTATCGTATGTTGCAGCCCGAATTATTTCCTTATTACTGAAACCCACACGCGACAATAATTCCAACTCTCGATACAGGCTGCCAAAATAACAAAAGGGCATACCGGCATCCATGCCTACGCCAATCAACACGCCCGCATCTTTCAATTTTTTCAGGTTTTCAACACCATATTTCAAAAGCCCAAGCGTTTTGTCTGGATTTCCCAAAAATATTTTTTTATCCCACATGTTTTTGCATCCAATTGTCTGATAATATTTCATGGTATCCAGATTCAACTGATGAAAGGCTGCATCAACATGATTTTTAGCTTCATTTGTTAAATACTGATGTCGAATTTTTATTTCATTTTCAATAAATTCTGTCTGATATTTTTTGGGAAAAACATCGAACATTTCATGACTGCTGAACGATTGGCCGACTGTCAATGTCGGAACGACTGCGATGTTCTTTTTGGAAAAATTAGAAACTTCTTTATCAGTCAAATAAGCATCAGTCACGATATGTTCAAGGGAATGTATGGGGTAATTCACCATACGATCAAAGCCTGATTTATCCATATTATGGCAGACCACTGGAAGGGCTTTTTTATCCGCACAGTCGAAAATAATTTTTAAATGTTCACCTGTGTATTCAGGGATTCTTAAATTGGCTTTACAAAACGCAGAAATGGAATCCACAGTTAATTTTATAAATGACGCCCTCTCGGTATTCGATTGAAGCGCTGATTTGAGTTCATCTGTTGATGCAAAATTGACAGTGGGAATGCCAATAAATGGTTTGGCAGCATTTGCAAAATAATTGATATCTGTGGGATTGACTTCTGGATGACCGCCTTTAATATTAAGCATGGCATTACAGTATTGCACGCGCGGCCCAGGAATCCATTCATCATTGATTCTTTCAATATACCACTCAAGCGCCCATCTCATGGCGCCAAGATCACGAATCGTTGTAACCCCGGATTCAATACACAACCGAAAATTGGTTTCCTGCTGTCGAAGATGACGCCATGCTTGAAAAAAATGAAATGCAAATACCGACGTAATTGTAGAATGACAATGGGCATCAATGAGGCCCGGACAAACATACTTTCCATTAAGATCCAGGCTCTCAATTGATGAATCTACCTTTTCATTGCCTGGAAAAATATCTGTAATTTTTCCATTTAGCATTTGAATGCAATGATTGTCTAAAACACTTCCCTGAATCACATCAATGATCCGTGCATTTTTCAATAAAAATGGCCGACTAATGTCAATTTGGGGAAATTTTTTTGAAAAGGCAGCACAACCTATAATATTCGGTACGCTTGCTGTGGTTGCTGCAGCAAGGCTATATTTCATGAATTGCCGCCTGCTCATCCCTAAATTATTTTCAATGATATCTAATTGTGTTTTCATAAAAACTGCTGATATGCAGATTCTGTACCAAGTTAAGCATGCATACCGGAAAGACACTGTTTTTTGGATATATGATCATTCAACTGTGTTTTTTCCTGGCATAGTTACTTGAAGCGATAGCAGGTAAAGCAGGCAAAGCAATCAGTCAAAATATGAGGTGGTCTTGCTTTTTTATCTTTCCATCTTTCACACAGTCCAGTACGTTTCTGACTGTTTCAGCCATTTCGGATCTTGAAACAGGCTTCATAAGAAAAGCCTTTATTCCCAGGTTTTCAGCTTGTTTTTTATTGAATCTTTCACTAAATCCAGTGGATATAATAATAGAGATATCAGGTCGAACAGCAATTAATTCTCTGGCAAGCTGATCACCGGTCATATTCGGCATGGCCATATCTGTGATGATCAGATCAAAATCTTGTGGGTTGGTTTTAAACAATTCAATGGCTTGTAAGCTGTCGGTCAGAGCAGTTACACTGTAGCCCAAACGTTCAAGCAATTTCTTTTCCATCTGTGCAATGGATTTTTCATCATCAACCAATAAGATTCGCTCAGTGCCAGTTGAACATGTTTCAGGCGTTTTATCAGATTGTTTCCCAGTGATTTTTTTCAGCAATGGAATATATACTGAAAAAATAGTACCATTTCCCTGTTCGCTATAAACCTGGATATCTCCATGGTGATCTTTAATGATTCCATATACCATTGACAGTCCCAAACCTGTACCTTTACCTTTTTCTTTTGTAGTAAAATAGGGTTCGAAAATTTTATCCTTTATCTCTGGGTCTATACCTGTGCCTGTATCTGCAATAGTAAGTTTTGCGTAATCGCCTGGTGCAATAGATTCAATTAGAATATCATCTTTATCCATTACGACTTCTTGGAGTTGAACATCAATGGTCCCCCTTTCGTCTTCAATGGAATGGTAAGCGTTGGTGACCAGATTCATGACAATCTGATGGATTTGTGTGGGATCAGCTTCCACCAAACCGCATTGGTGATCAATTTTGCTTGAAATTTTCACACTGCTTGGAATGGCTGAGCGGCTTAATTTAAGGGCTTCCTTGATTATTTTTTGCAATTGGACCGGAACTTTTTTCGAATCAGACTTGCGGCTGAAAGAGAGGATCTGTTTAACAAGTTCACGTCCTCTTTTTCCGGCTTTCAAAATTTCAGCAACACACGTATGTTCATTGCTTCCTTTTGGTAAATCATCTAAAAGCATTTCAGAGAGGCCCATGATAGGAAAAAGTAAATTATTAAAATCATGGGCAATACCACCAGCAAGGTTTCCAATGGATTCCATTTTTTGAATCTGTTTGAGATGGCTTTCAAACTTGACTTGATTGCTGATATCCTCAAATATTCCCACCGCTCCCCTAACATTTCCATCCTTATCTGTAATTGCGCCAAGGATCATTCGGATATCTTTTGTGCCGGTAAGCGTCTGGATTTTCCCCTCGAATTGTCCATAACCCTTCATTAATGCCTCAATCAGCGTATCATGGATTGGATTATCTGGCATTGATTTCAGTATATTGAAACCAGACAGGCTGGTTTTCGTTGCGCCGAAAATTTGGGCACAATTTTCATTGCAATCAACAATCCCCCCGGTTTCATCGAATTGCATAATTCCCAATGGCGAATTTTCAAATACCAACCGGTAACGTTCTTCACTTGCTTCAAGCGCCTCCTCAGCCTTTTTTCGGTCCGATATGTCTCTAATGCTGTTTCGGATTCCCAAAAATTCACCTTTTAAAGATAATATAGGCTGATAAGACATGGAGCACCATTTTTGCCTCCCATTCCTGGTAATAATACGAAAATGAATATCATTTCCACTTGCCTGATTTTTCAATCCATCTGATAGAGAATGGATAACAATTTCCTGATCCGCTTCATGAACAATTTGTTTAAGTCGAAACGCAAGATTTTTTCCCAAAGCGATGTATTCTTCTCGTGTATAACTGGTAATTCTTTCAACAGCCGGGTTTAACCATTTGATACTGCCGTCTGGAGCGATCCAGATTTCCCAGTCATGCGTACAATCAGCAATCGCCTTAAATCGTTCTTCGTTTTCTACAAGCGCTTTTTCAGCAGATATCTTTTCTCTGTGAATCTTATTTTGATCCAGAGCCCGCCTGACAGCCTGGCCCAGTCGGACAAGGTTATCTTTTCGGATATAATCATCAGCTCCAGCTCTTAAAAGAGCCACTGCACGTTCCTCTCCAACAGCACCAGAAACAATAATAAATGGTGGGTCACTATCGTGTTCCAAAAGAATTTTTAAGGCATCCATTCCATTAAACCGCGGCAGGGCATAATCTGAAAGAACGATATCCCATTGTTGCGCATTAAGCGCATCAACAAAGGCTTCCTTTGTATCGACACGTTTCAATTCAGGTGAATATCCCTCTTTTTTCAACGCCCTCCGAATCAAAAGGAAGTCATCTTCATTGTCTTCAACATATAATACGTGTAATTGGTTTTTCATAATTATTTTTTTAACTGGGGCGGACCCTCGTTTAACACCAACCAATATACGCCCACCTGGAGAATAGATTCACTGAACTGTTTAAAATCAACAGGTTTTCTGATATAGCTGTTAACGCACAATTCATAGCTCTGGATCCGATCCCGCTCCTCATTTGATGTGGTCAAAATAACAACAGGCAGCATTCGTGTTTTTTCGTTTGATCGAATTCTTTTCAAGACTTCAAGACCGCTGATTTTTGGAAGGTTCAGATCAAGTAGTATTAGTTCAGGAAAAATGGATTCATTTTCATTGTCGCCAAAAAGCAGATCAATCGCTTCAGCGCCATCTCTGGCCACGATGACCTCATTCAAGATATTGTTTTTTTTTAATGCCCGGATGGTAAGGGCTTCATCATCCGGATTGTCTTCTACAAGAAGAATGATCTTTTTTTGATTCATTGTTTCGTCCTCTATGCTAAGGAAAACTCGAAAAATAAGTTCCTCATTTACTTATGTGCCAAGAATGTGTAGGGGCAAACCTTATGTTCGCCCATCGTACATAGGAACGAAAGCGTTATTAGTTCGAGGGCGAACATAAGGTTCGCCCCTACATCGGGCTGGCACATAAGTAAATGAGGAACTTATTTTTCGAGCATTCCTAAGGAATGCTCTGAAAATAACTTCCCCATTATTGATATTGTTCGTTTTGAGGTAATTGTACTGTAGAGACGTAGCATGCTACGTC
>Ga0272440_1003991_pt1 | contig 10740 bp, 6 predicted proteins | sample SSMMMBAug17_FD_192440 | JGI IMG/M metagenome (GOLD analysis project Ga0272440, IMG submission 192440) | Marine sediment archaeal communities from Little Sippewissett salt marsh, Falmouth, MA, United States - SSM-MMB-Aug17 | ecosystem: Environmental > Aquatic > Marine > Wetlands > Sediment ... | reverse complement strand
ATAATAAGCTCCCAAAATTCTTTAATAAAAGAAAAAAAATAAAATTCAATATTACAGAGGGAAATATTCTATCCGAACTATCACGTTTTGCTGATACACCACCATGCTTAATTTGCTATTTAAACAACATGAAGTCATAAAGAATTAAATCACATAAGCGGTGATGAAATCGGGCAAAAATGGAGCCGGTTGCTTTTCTGCCGCCACCAATTTTCGTTTAAGAACGAACATAAGGGCGCCTGTACAAGTTGGGGAAAATATTTAATTAATGGGTACCTTTTTTTAGAATCAGAATTTTTAGAATTATATGAATTTTCAGAATTAAAAAAATTAGAGGTTTTATATATGTCACACTATTCTTAATTCTGTAAATTAATTCTTAAAATCTTGTAAATTCTGATTCTAAAAAAAATGAATAACTCTTTTATGAGACATCCCCTGACTTGTACATACGCCCCGAACATAAGGTTATGTTATTACAAGCATAAATAATTTATATATATAAGCTATCAGGTAAATAAATCATGTCTAAAAAAATAAATAAGAACGTATCAGTTATCCATGAATTGCTCTCACCATTAAATATCATACTGGGTTTGACACAAATATTAACCCAGGACAACACGCTTTCGTCCAAACATAAAGAGATGATTGAGAGTATTCAAAATGCAGGAGAAAACTTGTTGTCTCATATACGTGAAATATTTGATAAACCAGACAATGATACAGAAATCTGTCTGGCTGATACAGCAATATCTTGCATAAATAATATCGCCCCCATTCATGTTCTTATTGTTGACGATATTGCAATCAACCGGTTTTTGATAAAAAAAATGTTGTCTCAATATCCAAATATTATTACTTGTGAAGCGGCAGATGCGAAATCTGCAATCAATCATATTGAGAAAACAAAACCGCATATCGTTCTAACTGATATTTACATGCCCGATATGAATGGTTTTGATCTGATCCAATACATTCGGAAAAATCCTTCAAATAACGACATAATTTTTATCGTGATGTCTTCTGAAGCAAAATCATATTATGAAGATCAAATAGCTGCATGTAATGTGGATGCCTATCTGTCCAAGCCCATTCGGATGAACAGTTTGATTGCGTTGTTTGAACAGATTGTGCCAAAATTAAACGCGGATAACAATGAAACTGAATTACCCTTTATTTCACTGCCTGAAAAATTACCTGATGAAAATTTTTTACAGGAATTGATTCGACTGGCGAGTCAAGGCGCTTATAGTGAAATCAAAAACATGATGGAGCAACTTAAAACAAGGCAATCTGAATTTATGGCGTTTATCCGCAATCTTGAGCAGCTTCTGAAAAAATTTCAGTTCAAAGAAATGATTGATTGGATTAATTTTTCAAGATCCAAAAAAGATCAATCCTGACTATGCCATTTAAAAAACAATGCCACGCAATCCGGGCAGAGCTGAGAGCCTTTAATATCATTTAGTATTTCATAAGCCTTTTCATTAGACATGCCCTGTCGGTAGGGTCGATCACTTGTCAATGCATGGTAGGTATCTGCAACCGCAGTTATTCTTGCCCACAGTGGAATCTCACTACCTTTAAGCTTTTCTGGATAGCCATTGCCATCAAATCGTTCATGATGATGATAGACAATGTCTATGACATTTGAAAGACTGGGTATGGATTGAAGAATGTCACGACCAATAATAGGATGTTGCTTGATTTGATCATATTCGTCAACAGTCAATTTACCCGGCTTGAGCAAAACAGAATCTCTTACACCAATTTTTCCAATGTCATGCAGTCGCCCGCCAATTATAGCGCTTTCAATCTCCTGATCACTGGCACCTGTCATTTCTATCATGCCAGTTATGATTCTGGCAACAGCCTCGGAATGACCTCGTGTATAAGCATCACGAGCCTCCAGGGCGGTACTTAAGCTCGTAATGCTCGATAGCATGGCGCTTCGTTCAAGATCAAGACGCTCTTTTTCTTTGAGTAACAACATGAAATGATCTGACAGAATTTTTTCAATTAAAAAAACAAGCTGATCAATATTAAATGGTTTGACAATATAGGCTGCAGCACCAATTTCAAGCATGCGCTTCATATGCCCCCTTTCACTGTTGGTACTCATGACCACAAAAGGAGACAATTTCAATGTTTCATCAGATTGAATTTCTCGACACAGCGCAAAGCCATCCATTACCGGCATTGCAATATCGCTCAAGATCAAGTCCGGTTTTTTTTCATGAATGATATCCAGTGCTTCCTTGCCATGTGAAGCAGTGACAACCTGAAAACCAGCCTGACTCAACCCTGTTTCCACGATTGAACGAATGATATGGGAATCATCAACAACTAATATAATTTGCTTTTTTCGCTGGCTGGTTTTGGACAAAACATCTTCAACCGCACTACAGAGACGATCCTGAACATCTGTTTTTGATAAATACACTGACGCGCCCGCCTGAAATCCGCGATCAATATCCTCATCGGAATCAAGAGAACTTACCATAATAATTGGTATGGATCGTGTGTCTGGTTTCTTTTTTAATTGTTGACACAATTCTATACCATCCAGATTCGGCATATCAATATCTGTTATGATGAGATCAAATTGATTATCCTGTATCAAATGCAACGCAATTATGCCATCTGCCGCTTCCAAAATGTTCATGCGCAATGGCATCAATACCTTATGAAAATATTTTCTTATCATCGAACTATCTTCAACAAGAAGAATATTGGGCGTGTCATTATTTTTTTCCATGCGCAAAATCCTCAAAATCATCACTTATTCAATAAAAATAGTTTGTTAAAGCAATATTCATGCCAGAACAATCTATTCAAAGAAAGAAGGTTATATTATTGTAATGGCAAACAGTTATGATCAAGGGGGAAAAAATCCCGATCAAAGGATGATACACAACGAACATTTGCACTGATACTGCCCTCGAGCTGTGAATTGGCAATCAAAAACTGAGCGTTACTGCCATAGATGCAATTGGTTTCACCAAAGAGGCTAGATGAATAAATGCGGATGGCATCTTGTGAGCTTCCCCATTGGTATAATCCATAGCTGGTCAGTCCAACAGCTTTGATCATTGAATCTTTAATTATGGGAGACGAATTGTTATAGTTTTCAATGCCAAAATTATCATGGCAGACACCGGAAACAAGGACTTCCGAATAATAAATTTTCGGGGAAGATGATTCGTTCCATATGCCGCGATTTTTCATCACACCGGCACTGGCTGTAATATGAGTATGAAATATAACAGGAAAAGAGCTTTTGTTTGCCAGTCCAAAGGTTCGATCTCCACCCCAGGCCTGTATATCTACATTTTCGATATGTGCATCAGAATATTCATTGTAAATACCATAATTCCAACTTTCTTCAGTAACAGTTGAGCGAACGCGTACATTCACACCAAACAAAGAAGGTAAGCAACGATCGTTGTAAATGCCATAGTTATAAGCTGTACCGCCAAAGGCTTTGATTGTTACATCTTTAAGACTGACTGATGACAGGTTAAACAAACCAATCGCATTAGGCAATTTTGTTGTTGAAGCATCGCTGATAATTGTTAAATGTCGCAATTCAACATCGCTATAGCCCACAACTGTCGCGCTTGCTGATGTTCCTTGCTCGCCACCATGAAATCGAATAATAGTAAGCTCCTGACCAGCACCCTCAATACATGTCTGAAATCGCGTTATCACCTGTTCATTGTAAACACCTGGTCCTATTTTAATTAGTACAGGTTCCTGATGAGATTTCGCTGCTGACAAGGCATCATTAATGGTTTCATAAACACTTCCTGCCCCAACAGTGTAAACATGATCTAAAACATTCATATGTTTCCATTGAAACCCGCCTATACCATCAGATGTAAGCGCCTGATACTTTTGTCCCATTTTATGAATATGATTGAGTTTTGAGGGCGTAATGGTTTGGTCTCGAATGTCAATGGTTCGAATGGAATCTGTTAATTTGAGTTTATCGTATTGAATTCTTGCATTGTTTGCAATATCAATATCTCGTATGGTTTTATTCTGAATAATGTCCGAATCTACTGTATTGGCCATCAAGTCTTTATGCTGTATGGCACGTGCAAGGTTGAGTTTTTTATATTGAATTTGGGCATCTTCAGCAATATCGGAATCACTGATGCTTCCATCTTTTATGCTTTTTGAATCAACACTTTCAGGCGATAAATCTGTATAACAAATATGCCCACTTAAAGCTAACTTTGAATATGCGATTTCAGCACTGTCTGCAATATGAATATTTGCAATGCTTTGAGAATGGATATGTGAGGCTTGTATTGATTTGTCCGCAATATCCTTTCCCTGAATGGATTGTAACAGCGAGAGTTGATTATAGGCAATGCCTGCTTTGGGAGAAATATCGATTTTCGTAATACTGCCATTTTTAATATCTTTTGCGGTTATCCGATCAGTCAGGTCAATTTGATCCATGGAAATATAGTGCTGTCCCATACCCCACCATATATTTCCATCACTGACCAGCGAAAGATCTTCAAAAGCCTGTGTTAAAGTGACAGGACATTTCGCAGCATTTGCTGTTTGGGGTGCAGTGATTAGATCACTGTCCAGACAATGAATAAATACACCAGTCTTCAGATTATCTGCCTTTTTAATCGTAATCAATCGACCTTTATTGTCTGCAGCTTTGGGTAAGGTTATTTTTCGTCCACTCTGCGCAAATATAATGTCATCGCCGGACACAATAGCGTGATCTTTCTGAATGGATCTTACCAAACGACCTTCAGATGTGTTGGCGCGAAAAGCAGTCCACACAGTGGTCAATGGGAATAACTTGCCATTGGATGTCAATGATCGGTCCTGATATTGAATATCCATATAATAAGGCACAGAAAAACTGAGGCCATCATCAGTTGAGGGTTTTTGATCCGGATCAGCAAAAGGAATATGTGATCCCAAAAGAACGTTATACACACCATTTTCAACAGTTACCAGATGTCGCTCTTGCCATAAGGGGGTTTTGTTGGATGGGGACTGTTGATCCCATATAGAAAAAATCAAGACATGTTGGCCCTTTTCAACCAGTTTTCCAGCGTTATCTGTCAACATTCCCTGGAAATGAATGTGAGCAGGAATTTTTGCATGAATGCCAGTTGCTGCAAAAATGAAAAGAATAATCCAAAATAATTTGTTTCTTGTTATAAAAAATTGATTCATTTTTTTGTACCGCAACATTTTTTATATTTTTTGCCGCTGCCACATGGGCAGGGGGAGTTACGACCAACCTTTTTATCAGTGCGTTTCACAGGCTCGTTTCTGGCAGGTTCTTTTCCTGATGAATAGGTTAACTTTTTTTTTTCTTTCTGGGCATATCGTTCCAGGCTATTTGTGGTTATTCGTTCGACGCGAAACAAGACACTGATAATTGATTTTTGAATTTGAGATATCATTTCCTGAAACATCTCAAAGCCTTCTTTTTTATACACAATTAATGGGTTTTGTTGTGCATATCCACGAAGGCCAATGCCCTCCTTGAGATGATCCATTTGAAGCAAATGGTCTTTCCAACAGCGATCAACTGTTTGAAGCATGACCAGTTGTTCAATTTTTCTGAATTCACGTGGGTCTAACTCCATTTCCTTTTTCTGATACATCACCATCGTTTCTGTATAGAGATAATCGTAGAGGTTTTCAGAAGTCAGATTATTGAGTGTACTCTTGTCTGGATGCACCCTGAAAGTAAAGTATTGATAAAATTCATCATTCAATGCCTGCCAATCCCATTCTTCAGGAGTTAATCTCTCTTCAGCAAATTCCTCTGCAATACTTTCGATAATGCCTTGAATCATTTCGATAATAGCAGGTTTCAGGTTCTCGCCGCGTAACGCCTCCTGTCGTTGCCGATAAATGACTTCACGCTGTTGATTCATGACATCGTCGTATTCAATCAATTGCTTACGAATATCAAAGTGATGACCTTCGACTTTTCGTTGTGCCCGCTCAATAGCACCTGAGATCAAACGATGTTCAATGGGTTCACCTTCATCCATGCCGATTCGATTCATAAGACCTTGAATACGTTCTCCACCAAAAATTCGCATCAAATCATCTTCAAGGGATAAATAAAACCTTGAAGAGCCTGGATCTCCCTGACGCCCGGATCGTCCACGAAGCTGATTATCAATACGTCGGCTTTCATGACGTTCAGTTCCCAAAACATGTAATCCGCCCAATTTTTTGACACCTTCACCCAAAACGATATCTGTTCCACGACCCGCCATATTGGTTGAGATCGTTACTGCGCCTTTTTGGCCGGCATTACTGATAATTGCGGCTTCTTTTTTGTGATTCTTGGCATTGAGGACTTCATGCTTGACCCCTCTTTTACGTAGTTTTTCACTCAGCTCTTCGGAAACGTCAATCGATATCGTGCCGACAAGAACAGGCTGTCCTTTTTCATTTAATCTTTGAATTTCTCTAATAGCAGCCTCGTATTTTTCAGCACTTGTTTTATAAATGGAATCCGGATAATCTTCACGAATCATTTCTTTGTTGGTGGGGATGACCAATACATCAAGATTGTAAATCTTTTTAAATTCCGCAGCCTCGGTATCGGCTGTACCAGTCATGCCAGCGAGTTTGTCATACATGCGAAAGTAATTTTGAAATGTTATTGTTGCCAACGTCTGATTTTCATTTTCAATTTTAACGTTCTCCTTGGCCTCCAGTGCCTGATGAAGGCCATCACTATAACGCCTGCCAGCCATCAATCGTCCTGTGAATTCATCCACTATGATCACTTCACCACTTTTAACGACATAATCAACATCACGTTTAAACAATGTATGTGCTTTCAAGGCTTGATTGACATGATGCAAAAGCTCAATGTATTTTGGATCGTAAAGATTGTCTATATCGAGCAGATTTTCAGCTTTAGCAACACCATCTTCAGTGAGAACAGCACTGCGCGCTTTTTCATCAATAGTGTAATCGTCATCTTTTTTTAAACCGGGAATAATGCCATTGACCTTGCTATATAAATGCGTGGATTGTTCTGCTGGTCCTGAAATAATTAATGGGGTTCGCGCTTCATCAATGAGAATACTATCCACTTCGTCAACAATGGCATAATGTAATTCGCGTTGAACCAACTCATTGATTGAAAATTTCATATTGTCTCTCAGGTAATCAAACCCAAATTCATTATTTGTACCATAAGTGATATCTGCCCCATAGGCTTCTTTTCTGGCCAATTCGTCCATACCCTGTACAATAGTGCCCACACTTAAATTCATGAATTTATAGATTGTGCCCATCCAGTCTGTATCACGTTTGGCCAGATAATCATTGACAGTTACGACATGAACACCCTTTCCTTTCAAAGCATTCAAATACACTGGCAACGTAGCCACAAGTGTTTTTCCCTCACCAGTTTTCATTTCTGCGATGTTACCATTGTGAAGTACAAACCCGCCAATTAACTGAACATCAAAGTGACGCATCGCCAGTGTTCGCTTTGATGCTTCCCGAACTGCGGCAAAGGCCTCAGGTAGAATACTGTCGATAGATTCACCATTGTGAATTCGTTCCTTGAATTTGAAAGTCAATTGCCCCAGGGATTCGTCATCAAGATTTTGCATCATCTGTTCAAACTCATTAATGTGATATATAAGGGGTTGAATTTTTTTTATTTCTCTTTCATTCTTACTGCCAAAAATTCGTTCCAGAATATTGAAAAACACGTTGTTTTATACCTCCTCAAATTATTTTTTTGAAAATATCGCACAAAAATAGATGATCAGGGATGCGATCATAACCCAACCACCAACATAAAAAGATGCTTGAAGGCGGTGAAATTCCATGATAATTCCTGCAAGTAATGCACCAAACATCATGCCCAGGCTGTGGCCCATCGTAAGTAATGCCATGACTGAACCCATGACCTGCAATTTTTTCCCCTTAACAACAGCGCTTGCAGTAACAGCAGGCATTGATATTCCACCACCAATTCCAAACAAACAATTAATGGCAAACATGCTCCAAAAATTGTATGCCAGCTCCATTGAAAAAATGGATAAAGCAACAATTGCACCGCCCAGAATAATCATGAAATTTCTATCCATACGATCCGCCAAATATCCCATGGGAACATGAAACACGCCGCTGATAAATACGCCCAGCGTGATCAGTATACCTATTTCAGTATGACTCAAATGAAAACTTGCATCCGCATAAACCGGCAGAAATCCCCATATAATACCAATACAAGTGGTATATGCAAAACGATATGAAAACAATCCAATAATTTCATGATTTTTTAACAAACATTGCCATGAGGTTTTTTCCTGTCTTTTTGTTCGATATTGTTCATTTTCCGATGATGGCAAAAATATCAATGCGGCAAGAAAGCTGGCAAATGCAAGTATACCCATCACAACAAATGCGGTTTGAAGTTTCCATTGATCCTGAATGTACCCCCCTAGTATCGGACCGATACTCAGACTGGCAAACATGGAAATGTTAAATGATGCCATATGAAAACCTTCCTGTCCTTTGGGTGTCATTTCTCCAACATAAGCCTGGACCACAGGCAGGATCATTGCAGATGCAATCCCTTGAAAAAATCGACAAACAATCAACAGGTAAGGATCATTCACATACATGAACGCGATTGAGATCAATGCATAAGACAAAAGACCAATGATAATGAAAGGCTTTCGTCCTTTGATATCTGATAAATGTCCAAATATTGGTAAAAATATGGTTCTACTTAAGGAAAATGAACCAAATATTAAACCAATACAAAAGCCACCAGCGCCCAAATCATGCGCAAAGACAGGTAACAAGGGCGTTACAATACCAACCCCCAGGATCACTGAAAAAATCGAGACAAACAATGTCCCAAAAATTTTATAATTCATTCTATGTTATTCCACAGTGAAAAATTTAGGATCAAACTCGGGTTTGTCTGCGTATTTACCCATAAAAAAAGCTGGCATTTGATCGATATTTTGAAACAACCCGGGATCAACCTCTATTCCAGCTTGATGCAGTGCCTTGACAACATCGTCCGGGTTGGGCGGACATCCCTTAACTGCAATTAATTCATTAATATCAGGATTGTCCTTATTGGCTTTGTACATGCATTTGCCTAACAGAATTGTTTTATTCATACCGGGCGTGGGTTTCATGGATTTACCAGTCAGCACTTCAATTTTATCCCAGGGTTCTCCTTTCCAGGCATATCGGATTGCAGACAGTACCACACCATTGATACCAGAGCAATAAGTACACATTGACAGATCGAATTTTCGATAAAAAACGCCTTTAATGCCTTGTTTGGCCAATGGAATCGGTAGACAACAATTGTCATCTTCATGATATTTAAAATCATAATCATGAAATGATGCCAGTGATTCAATGGACTCGCCAATAATTTCGATATCAGATAAATCAATAGGCCTGGAGCGATTGTTTGCAGCATGTACCAGATGGGGAACATTTGAAGGATCATGCCCTAATAGTTTAGCCCCTACAAGATCAGCGGACAAGATATCTGATGAACCCACTAAGATATTGCTTCGCCGAATCCGGCCATCAATGGCAGGCCCACGTTCATTGGTATATATACCATCTAATAATGTAAAAATGGGGGGCATTTTATCCGCCAGACGCGATACCCAGGCATTCAAGTCTTTATCTGGGTTTGCGCTATGACACCTGCGCCTGGAAATGATATCAATACAGCCCTTTAAATTTTTAATTCCAAGACTGACAACTGTCTGATTATGGGATTTCATGACTGGAATATCCACGACAAAATCTGATTCTAAAATATCTTTGTTAAAGTTTAGCTTGAAACCATCTCCAAGATCAACATCCTCAAATGGGCGATCAAACACATTGATATATTTTACACCATATCGTTTATTCAGTGTTTCGTATCCCAGGGAATGGAACGCATGCTGCGGTGTTTCCCGATCTTTTGGGTTGCCAACAACAGTTCCTTCTCCAATAGTAATGTTATTGATTCCATGATCCATTAAGATACAAACCATGTCTTCGATTGTTCGAGAGGTTGTAATAACACCCCATTTGGGGAAATCCACCGAGCGTGTCCAAAAAACGATGTTTGGCTTAATGTATACATGTGCATTTTGGGGCATATTGGCTAAGCCATCACAGGCATTTACAATACTGCGAACTGATTCAAGTGGCTTTTCATATTGGCCCACTGCTACAGAATATTTCATGGCACGATTCTCCTAAATTATTTTAATTAATCAGGTTAAAATATAATAATTTTATAAATAATACAAGTAGAATCTGCTTGTCCAGGGTCGGACCAAAAATAATTTATCAACGCTCTGATTTTAAAACAAAATAAAAAATCAAAGGGCAAACATTTGTTTGTTATTCATTTGAACACCGATTTTTACAGGTGGTTTATTCGTCATTTTTTCACCCAAATGTAAGTCCCCCAGTTAAACTCATACCACTTACCGATCATTACAATCATAGTCGATATCAAATATATGATCGTCCAATTTTGGTTTTGCCTTCTTGAATTGCGATTGATTTATTAAACCCAGAAATTGCAATTCAAGCAAATTCGCATGTTTCATGCCAGGAAAACAAAAGTTGGACGATCATAGATATCATAGATTATATGGTATCAAAAATATTGCACCCATGCGGGGAACTCATACCGAGAACACTCCAGAATTATCAATTGAGAAT
>Ga0272440_1003990_pt1 | contig 10741 bp, 7 predicted proteins | sample SSMMMBAug17_FD_192440 | JGI IMG/M metagenome (GOLD analysis project Ga0272440, IMG submission 192440) | Marine sediment archaeal communities from Little Sippewissett salt marsh, Falmouth, MA, United States - SSM-MMB-Aug17 | ecosystem: Environmental > Aquatic > Marine > Wetlands > Sediment ... | reverse complement strand
AATGAAAGACAATACTTCGAATATCATCAGAAAAAAATGAAAAACGAAATAATTCAAAACAAAGACCATCAATGGAAAATGATGCCCAACAAACCCAAAGCCATTATGATTGCAAAGCGTGAATTGGCATCGTTTGTTTGTGATGCAGTCAACCTGGAAGGGATCAATTTTACACTACCGGAAATTCAAACCTTACTTGATGGCATCACTGTGGGGGGACATAAACTCAAAGATCAGCAAATCGCAGTAAATCAGGCCAATGCCTGGCATCAGCTATTTGATTGGTTGGAAAATGATCAATTTGACATAACAATCAAAAATGCATGTCTGCTGCACGCAGTTGCTGCAAAAGAGGATGCCTTAACCTGGGGAGCATTTCGATCGGGTCGTGTGACCATTGCTGGAACAGATTATTTACCCCCTCATGCAAAAGAATTAAATAACGTATTCACATTCATGACAAATAATATTTTTGATTATAACGATATTTACGACCAGGCCATTTATCTCTTTTTGACAATGGCCCGGTCTCAATTTTTTTACGATGTCAATAAACGTATGGGCCGATTCATGATGAATGGACATTTATTAAACAATGGGTTTCCTGCAATTAACCTTCCAGCAAGAAGACAATTGGAATTTAACGAGTTGATGTTAGATTTTTATCCATCAGGGGAGCAAGGGCCGATGAATGCATTCATGCGGTCCTGTCTGGACAAAAGGGTTGTTGAAATAATGAAAGAATAAGGCAATTATGTCGTAATGACTATCAGTGGAAATCGGTGTTAGATAAATTGTTGAACAGTCAATCTTTTTGAAATGGGGAACGTATTTTTCGAGCATTCCTGATCATAATTGTAAATCCAGGCGAATGGTCTTTTTTAACCACCGAATGAATCGATACAGGTAGGTATAATGTCCAATCTTCAAATAAACAGAGCCTGTCATTCCTTCTCTCATTGCCATATTTTTATTTGGAAATTCAACACTTACCCGATAGAATCTGGCAATACCTTTCATGATATGCATGGGGGAGATACGTGATACTTTCCCAGAAAAAATAACATCTGGCTGATTGTTTAAAATAAAATACGCATGGGTTCCCATCTGAATCCCTTCAATATCCCGCTCTAGAATATCAATGACGACTTTGTATACTGATGTATCAACGAAACGTCCAATGGGATCACCGGGTGAAAGAATTGTATGGGCCAGGGAATTGAGATTGGAATCAAATACACCATTAAATGGGGCGATCAGGGTTAAATTGGCCTGGCGTCGTTTTAAATCATTTTTGGCATCAATCAGTTGCTGTCGGAGCTTTGTTAGCTTGAGCTGTTCAGCCGAATCGCCAAGCGCTAAAGCGGCCTGTTGCAGTAGATTATTTGATTGCAGATCAATGGCTACCGCTTTTAATTGATCTAATATTTCTTGATTGCGCTGAACCAGGATCTCTTCATTTTTTTTGTATGCCAGTTTATTGATATCCAATGATTCTACATAACCAGCCTCATGTGCACGAATAGTGCTTTGATGATTCGGTTCAAGGGTGGCTGGTAGATCAATATGCTGGGGAAATGAATAGAAGATTAATCCATACACCATACTGATCAGCAAAACAAGCCCGATCAGCCGAACACCCGGTTTTGAAAAAAATGTTTTATGTTCTGTCATAATTAACCTGATAAAATTGATAAATTTTCCAAACATGCGACCAAAAAACTTGTATACAATTATCAGCAGAATAATCAGACCAGCCGCATGAAATGTGTGAATTAAAAAGCCACCCGCAAGAAAAACCAGTCCTGTAAGCACATTGAACATATAAATTGTGACCAGCACACCAAAAGTTCCCAAAATCCAACGTTCCCTTTTTGTGAGCTGATCAAATTCTTTTTTTAATCGAAATATCTTAGTTGAAATCAGGTAGCTGACATATTCTTTGGATCGATCCCTCAGATTCGGCATCTCCAGATAATCACTTAATGCAAAATAGCCATCAAATTTCATTAATGGATTGAAATTCATGAAAATGGCGGAAAAGAAACACACCACAATGACCTTAAATGCCAGCATGTTAATCAATGCACCTTTTTGGGTTAAAATCCAAACATATACCGCAATACTGCCCACCAAAAATTCAATAAAACAGCCCGCAAAGGTGACATACAGACGATGTTTTTTATTCTCAAATAACCAGGCATCGTTGACATTGGCATACATGCATGGATTAAAAAACATAAATAAAAAGCCAATTTCATGACATTCGCCACCAAAACGCCGACATGTCAAACCATGGCCCATTTCATGAATGGCAATGACACTCATGACTGTCGTCCATAGGATAAATAATTGAAATATCGACTGGTTTGTAAAATCAAAAATATGCGTCATTCCCACCTTAAATTCACCATAGTTTTGAAACAAAAGAACCACAGCAGAAATCATAAACAGGTTCATCAGCATGATACATGGCCGGGCCCAAAACCATTTGATATAAGGCATCACTTTACTGAACAAAATATTGGGATCCACCAATGGCACACGAAAATAAAGCATGGAGCCTTTTGCCTGACGAATTTTACTTTTTCGTTGTTCTTTGAGTTGTTCGTATAGGAAGGTGTTTAATTCCGAAAAGTCTTTTTGCAGAAGATCGTTTTCCCGAATTGAGGCAATAAATTCTTCAATGTCGTCGCCTGTAAGATTGTCATAGAATTGCCGATTGTATAACTGCGCGATATCATCAGCCGTGTTAACACCATCAAGAAGATTCAACACAAAATATTCTTCTTCTTCAAATCGGAAGTATTTTTTTTTCACCGGATCTTTGATAATGGCAATATATGATTTTTGATGCGCAATCGTTTGTTTTTTTACAACAAGATCCGATCTTAATGGGGGTAAAACAGAACTCATAACGCATTTATTCCTGCAGTTGATTTGAGAATTTCAAACGAAATTCTGTTACAATTCGATCACATAATGGTTTGAGATATATCTCAAAGGGTGTTTTCTTATCAGTAATAATTTTTGCCTTACCTGTCATGCCAAAACGAACTTGGGGCATTTCATTCATTTTTTCTGCATGAATCCATGCTTTGTAGCCTTCAGGTTCATCTTCAGTTTCAGGTTTAATGATTGTCCAGGAAACAGAACTGACACGACCATTGATTAACAGGTCTGGAAATGCCTGCAAGGTTATATATGCCATATTTCCGGGTTTGACCCGCAACACATCCGGTTCTGCAAGAATAACCTCAACCATTTTTTGATCATTCACAGCCAGTTCAGTCAGTACTTCTCCTTTGGTGACCTGTTTGTTGATTAATTCGTTTGTTTTTGGTGTCAATACACGACCATTGACCAGAGGTGTGATCGTTGTAAAGGATATTTGCTTATTGATACTTTGAAGTTGATTTTTCAGTTTTTCAATTTCCAGACGTTTCAAGTGAACCTCGTAAGGTAAACCTTCACTTTGAAGACGTCGTAAGTCTCCTTGTTGAATATGCATATCCTTCATTAAGCGATTCTTTTCAAGGTTCAATAAGCTGCGATCAAAGGAGATAATTGTCTGGTCATGTTTTACCAGATCTCCTTCCTGAAAATGAATTGATGTGACAACACCATCAGTTAACGCAGAAACTTTCATGATCTGGGAAGGAATTATTTCTACAATGGCAGTCACCTTTTCAGTCATATGGATTGTATTCATCAAAATCAGAATGACAGTGAGCGCAAATAATAAAAAAGTCGTTTTTTTCCAGGAGCGCCTGGTTTGTGTAACACTTGTTTTGAGCTTACCAGTCAGGGTGTTTGTGGGTACGCTTTTGTATAATTGTGCATTTCTAATCGCTACAGTTGCCTGATTCACAACAATATCAATGACTTCATTAGATTCCTTCGCTACCAGAGAATGATACGTGCCTTCCATACTGATCAATGCCAGTTTGCCTTCAGCATCTCCCATAATCATGACAGAAATACTTTTTAATTCAAATTGATCCAGGTAGTCGATGACAATTTTGGGTGCATCTTTCGGTGGTGATTCAGCGCGATAGTTAACAATATGAATCGGTTTACCACTATCCAAAACATATTTCATAATTTCTTTAATTTGTTTATTTTGCGGTAATGACATATCTGGTTCGGCAATATTGGTTTCAGCAGACAGTATAATTTTATTTTGAAAGTCCAGTAAACCAATCACAGCACGTTGATAATAAATCACTTGTGACCCCAGATTCACAATGGCCAGTAATACCCGATCCAAATCCAGTGTTGAAGATATTTCTTGACTGATCGCAAGAAGTGTTTTTAGCTCTTTTATTTTTCGTTCACTTTGGAACAATTGCGCATTTTTGATAGCGATTGCGCCGCTCATGGCCAAAAGTTCTAACATTTCAACATCTTGTGGGTTGAATTGTCCGATAGGTGTTTTTTTGTTAATCAAAGAAACAGCGCCCACACATTCTTGATTCACCAGGAGTGGAACACACAGCATGGATTTTGTTTTAAAATTTACTTTTTCATCGACTTTGCTAAAAAAGCGTTCATCCATGCTGGTATCAAAAACAACAGTTTTTTGTTTATTTTCAATCACCCAGCCAACAATGCCGGTGCCAGATTTAAGTTTCAAACCAAGCACCTTGTCTTTGACCGGACCAACAGCCACATGACAAATAGCCATGTTGGATTTTTTTTCTTTTATCCAGAAAGATCCAGCTTCAGCATTGGTCACATGGGCAATTTTATCTAAAATGGTTTGCATCAACAGATCAACATCAAGGGTCGCACTGAACTGACGCGATATCTCCATCGCCAGTTCCAGTCGTTGTAATTTCTGCTTAAGCTGTTGAATTTCCAATGCTGGCGGTATACGCTGTACTGGCTTTTTGGGCACTGTTGCTGAATGATTTGGCGGAGAAGCTTTTGTTTTCGCATGCGTCCCATTCTGAGGCGGCAGCTTGGGTTGGACAGCAGGCACTTTTTGCGCTTGTTTTGTTTGCGGTGCTGCTCCTGTGTGATTTGCCTGACTGGTCTGATTTGATGCTGAATTATTGGTAGATGTCATATTTTTTATTTCCTATAGCAAAATCCAGATTTGCCAAAGCGCTAAGATATTCTGCCAAAGCAGAAATATAGTCTTTTCGCGTTGTTGTTAATAAATCCTGAGCATCCAGGACATCTTTGGCTGTTCCGAGTCTTTCACGATAACGAATGATATTCACTCTGAAATTTTCCTCTCCTTGTTCCAGTGCCTGCTTTAACACCTTGACTTTTTTGTCCGCTTCCTGAACAGATAGCCAGGATTCTTGAATTTCTAGCATTAATTGATCTTCAATGGTCTTTATCAACAACAAATTTTTTCTGGTCGTTGCTTTAGCGGCTGCAACAGTTGCATTGGTTTTTCCCCATTCCCATATGGTCCATGAAGCTGTTAACTGGGCACTCAGATTTTCAGTCCCTGTATGCAGATCCATGTAACGATCAGATTTTGCCCATGATGCATTTGCAGAAACAATGGGATAGTATCCAGCCTGTTCCACAATCAATGCGGCTTTACTTTTTTCAAGGTTGATCTGTGCCTGAATCAAATCTGGCCTGGATTTCATTGATTGCGCTCTCGCATTCTCATATGTCCAGTTATGAGATTGCCAGGTCAGTTTGTCATTAACTTTCAATGGTGCATTGACATCACGATGCATGAATACATTCAGCGTCGCTTGTGCTCGGGCAAAATTATTTTCGGCAACAATTTTTGATTGTTCGCCGCGTGCAACCTTAACCTGGGCTTCAAGAACATCAGTTCGCCAGATCCACCCTTCCTTGAAAAAATGTTTTGCATTGGATGCATGTTGACGAAGTCTTTCAAGAGACTGAATGGTTTCATCAAGTAATTCCTGCGTTTTCAGTAAATTATACCAGGCTTTTTTCACACGACAGGTGACTGACTGATATTGTCGAATCATTTCTAAGGCTGCATGTCGGGTCTGAAGTTGTGATATTTTCCAATTGGTATAGTCGCGCTTCCCATTAAATACTGTTTGATTGATAGAAGCTTTGGTTGAATAGGCATCTGTTTGATCATCATAAACCTCTTTTCCTGAGAAGGACAAAGACATGTCAGGCAGCATATCTTTAAATAATGACTTTTCCTTGTGCTGATAGGCAATCAGAGCTTCTCGGTATGATAGCAATTCTGGATTGTTTTGATGCGCAATTTCTATGCATTGTGACAGGCTTAAGGGCTTGTTTTCCGCTAATTGCGCAAATGAATAAGAAGTTATGAATAACAGTGATAGGATTGTTGTATAAATTTTCATAAATCATCCTGTTCGTTAGTGTTAATTAAGGAATGTTCTGAAAATAACTTCCCCATTTATTGATATTGTTCGTTTTGAGGTAACTGTACTGTAGAGACGTAGCATGCTACGTCTCTACAACAGTACAATTACCTCAAAATGAACAATATCAATAATGGTGAAGTTATTTTCAAAGCATTCCTAAGTAAGATGTCGCATTAATTCCAGGGCGCCAATGTCACATGCCGTCCTGTCAACATTTCATTCGCTTCAATTACTTTAAAAATGACTCTTCGGAGACCGCTTGCCGGATCTAGCAAAGGAAGTACCACTTTAACTTCAGCCTTGCCAACAATCTTTGTGCCGCTTAAAATAGCTGTTTGAATACCGGGTTCGAGCTTTTTGGTTGCCTTAAGTGGGATATCAACACGAATTTCCAGGCGACTTAAATCAACAATTTCAGCGACAGGATTACCAGGTCCGGACTGTTCTCCAATGTTGCAAAAAACTTCAACAATTACGCCTTTGAATGGGGCAATTAATTTGCATTGCTTGAGTTTTAAATTTGCAGCCACATGCCCTGCCTCGGCAATCTTTAACTGGGCCTGTGCTTTTTTCAATGCAAAGTTGGCTTCAGTCAGCGCAATAGGCGCGACGATTTTTTCCTTTAACAAACGCTCTGTTTTTCTTTTTTCATGTTGGGCTGTTTCAATGGCCAGTCGTGCATTTTCTAATGCAGCTCCAGCTTCTACAAGTGCGATCTGTGCCTGGCGATCATCCTGCTGCGCCACCAGCCATCCTTTTTTGATCATCTGTCCTTCTTCAGGAACTTTGAGCAATACACCTGGTTGTGCAAATGACAGCCTGGCTCGTCTGGCTGGTTTTACCACACCGCCAATGACCCCATAATTACCGATCTCGGTTTGTTTATTATTCATTTCTGCAAATAAGTTATTTGCTGAGAAAAGAACAATCATCAGAATCAGTAATTGGTATTTCATGTTTTCCATTTTATCCCCAATTGTTTGATTTTACGATAAAGATATCCTTCACTTAATCCTAGAATTGTTGCCACATGTCCCACATTTTTTAATCGTTCCAGTTCTCTTGAAATCACCTTTTTTTCCAGTGATCGCACAATACTTGCCAGTGTTCCTGTCTCTGGAATATCATCTAATTTTTGAAAGGTATCTGGTAAATGTACACTTTGAATTAATGCACCTTCCGGTGTATTAATATATAGATACTGAAGAATATGCTGTAATTCTCTGACATTTCCTGGCCATTCATACTGTTTCAGTTTTTGGAGAGCCGACTGACTCAATCCCAGTACACCGCGTCCCAATTGTCTTTCTAGCCGCTCAAGAAAAAATTGACACAAACTTGCGATATCATTGACACGTTCCTTCAGCGGCGGCAAGGTTACAACAGTTTGAGACAGGCGAAAATATAAATCTGCACGCATTTTACCTGAAAGTAAAAGAACCGGCGATTGATTGGTAGCGCCGACAATTTTAACATCAGCTTTTTGCGCACTCACCGAACCAACACTAAAATACTCTCTTTCCTGGATCACACGCAGGAGTTTGCTTTGAAGGCTAACTGGCATTTCAGAAATTTCATCCAGGAATAATGTGCCATGGTGGGCTTTTGCAAAGTATCCTTCTCGCGAATTCACACCTGTTGCGGCACCTTTGGTCACCCCAAAAAGTTCACTTTCCAGCAAGTCAGCCGGAATTGCTGCACAGTTGATCGCAACAAAATTACCAGATCGATTCCAGATTGTATGGAGTGATTTTGCGACAAGCTCTTTGCCTGTCCCTGTTTGCCCGGTTACCAGAATTGTCTCTGAATGCCGGCATAAGTCAGTATATTTATTTAAATGACTTTTTAGCTGTTGTCCGACCAGATCTTCCCAGGCAGAATCAAGCGGTTTTCTGGTTTCAGGCGCTTTGGATGAATAAAATCCTTTTTGCGATTGATACTGATGATAGAATGAAAAGATCAATAAAATCAATCTGCAGTATTCTTTCTGCAAAATAGTTTTGATATTTGCGGAAAAATGTATTTCAAGGCAATATTTTCTTCCGGATGGCACCTCACAAGTGAATCGATGACTATCCGCTATTTCATATTCTGATGCTTGGGTATCAGACAACTCTGACAAAATTGTCCATTCTTCTGAATTCTGCTGATATTTCAGTCTTGCATAATCAACAAAAAAGTACTCTTTTAACAGGGATAAAAAGTACTCACTGAGCATTTGTGTTGGGTGTGTCAGCACTTTTTCCAAAATCGTATTGACTTTTTTTATTGCCAGGGATGTATCCTGAGAGTGCCGGATTTCTTTCGGAGGGTAATCATTTACAGAAACTGATGATATTGTAATAGCGGCTTGATCATCTTGTGGAATCGTTTGTTTCATGCTTTATCTTTCGACGCATATTCAAAAGAATTTAATAAATACTTTGTGACCTAAAAGTCAAAAATATGGGTCAGATTTTTTTATCATTTAAATTCAATTAGTTGTATTTTACCATGGGTAAAGATTGACTTTTTGGTCAAAAAACAAAACTGTAATTTTACACCTGAAATGATGTCAAATAACAAATATAGAAATCTATCAGGTATTGATTTTATTCGAATTTATAAAAAAAATCACTTCAATACTCTTTCTTTTTTTTGTTTGGCACATGAATTGTATTTTAATATTCCAAGTCTTTTTTATGTGAACCCAATTATTGAGAAGATTGCAATGAGACATAAAAAATTACAAGGTGGAAAAGAATTAGAAGATCGTATTTCGCCAGCTCTATTTCCAGGTACTGAAGGAATTGCGGATATCGACACAATCACAGATCATGCAGCGCAATCCTCAGATGGGCTTGAAAGCAACCATCAAAAAGATCACGATCCATCCAATGAATCACAACTCAATCCTTTGTATACCGATGAACCTTCATTTAATGATTTCAATTCCCAAACCCAATTAAATTTTGATATTGATACATCAGATATTGAAGATGATCAAGCTGATAATTTCCAGGATCAACAATTTTTTTCTGAATCTGCCAATGATCCCGCATATTTCGATGCATATGATGTTTTAAGTGCTGAGTTTTCTGATAACGCACATGAAATTTGGTATAACGATGGTTCGGGTATCATTTCTGATGAAACTGGTTCAGTCATCAATTGGGATGAAGATGGATCATATCATTATCATGGCATTGATGGCACACAATGTCATTATCATGCAGATGGATCGGGATCATATTTATTTCCAGATCAATCGATTGCGACCTGGAATGCAGATGGTTCTGGTATCTGGCATGGAAGTGATGGTAGTGAAGGCGTATATCATTCAGATCATTCAGGAAAAATTGTATATCCGGAAGGGACAGCACTTCAATGGAATGCTGATGGAGAAATGCAATTCCTGGATACCGAAGGACAAATCATTCCTGAAAATCAGTTTGCGCAGGGTGAGTTTATCAATACCGATGGCTCCATTGATTTCTGGCATGATGATGGCACAATTTCAAAAACTGAGATGGATGGTACAGTTCGTAACTATTATCCTGACAGCTCTGGTGAAACGATCTATCCGGATGGAACTGTTGAAAAATGGGGCGTTGATGGCACATATACTTATGAAGGTTCTGATGGTATTAATTTTACAATGGATGTCAATGGCCGTGGAAGAATTTTCTTTGCTGATGGTTACTCAGACTCTTTTTAAAGAAAAGTAGAAAAAATTATCAAAAAGAGGTTAACATGTCAGTCCAATCATACGATAATGAAAAAATAAGCGATTTAAGAAGGGCGGCCCAACTAAAAATGGCAAAAGATCGTGTGCAATCCAATAAAATGATTTTTATGTTTAAACGACCCAAACCCAGAATAATCCAATACGATATGGATGACGAACATCATCCGAAAATTAATATAAAATGTTAATGATATGAAAGAAGAAAACGACGATTTTTTTTTACACAGGATTATTCTTTATCCGATTGTCCGTTGTAGTTATGTGAAATCTTTTAGAACTGTCATCAGTCTCAACGAAAAGTGACACGATAACTTCAACATGAGTAACTTACTTTTACCTTATTAATAAGAGAAAAAGGAGAAAGAACAATGTCGAAAAAAAAATTGAAAGGTGGAAAAACGCTTGAAGACCGAATCGCACCAGCTTTTATGCCCGGTATGGAAGGTCTTGAAGAAATGGGGCCTGCTGCTGAAGCACCTGATTCTTCGACACAAACTGTTGAGGACTCAGATGATAAAGAGAAGGAGTCTGGACCTTCACCTGACTCAACGGACAGCACTGAGCCGCCTGCAGAAAGTGAGCCGTCGGATAGTGGCGAACCGCCAATGGGCAATGAACCACCTGCCAGTGATGAACCGCCAATGGGCAGTGAACCGCCTGCCAGTGA
>Ga0272440_1003989_pt1 | contig 10742 bp, 8 predicted proteins | sample SSMMMBAug17_FD_192440 | JGI IMG/M metagenome (GOLD analysis project Ga0272440, IMG submission 192440) | Marine sediment archaeal communities from Little Sippewissett salt marsh, Falmouth, MA, United States - SSM-MMB-Aug17 | ecosystem: Environmental > Aquatic > Marine > Wetlands > Sediment ... | reverse complement strand
TTTTTCATTATATAAATTAAAAAAAAAATTGTCAATGAATTGGAACAATACAATACAAATAGTATTAATCTATTTAAAAATAGCAATATAAACCCTTTTCTATTTTTAATATATGGCTGGGTTAAATTTTATTGTGGACAAAAACATAGTTTTAATTTATATGAAGAGAACATTTTTCAGATTTTTGGAAATTTGATTTTAATATTTGGAAATTTGATTTTAAAAGATTGATATTAAAATAGATTAGGGTTCTGGTTCAATTGCCAGGTAATTATTACTCTTAAATGATTTCAGCGTTGTAGTTATTATGATTAATAAAAATATTATTGCAATTGTATTTGTTTTTTTTCTTCTATCTTGTGGAAAGTCAGAAAATATTTCCACGATTAATAACAAAACAAATCAACAAAACGACCCGCCATATTTAAGACTACCAATTGAAGGTGAAATAGGGACTATAGATCCAGGTTATATCCAGGATATGGCTCCTATAGAAATTGTAGAACAATTATTTTTAGGACTTACTGATTTTGATCCAAAAACATATGAGGTAACTCCTGAGCTTGCAACTCATTGGACAGTCAGTCCTGATGGAACTGTATATAGATTTTACTTACGCAAAGATGTTTTTTGGACAAATGGAAGAGCAGTTACAGCTCATGATGTTGTTTGGGCAATTCAAAGAAATATATCTCCTGAAGTTGAATGTCTTTATGCATATGTCATGTATATTATTAAAAATGCAGAAGCAATTCATAATGGTACAATAGATGATATTTCACAACTGGGAGTTTATGCAATTAATGATTATACTGTTGAATTTCATCTTGAAAATCCTGCAGCATATTTTCCATCAGTCGCAGGTCTATGGATTTTCAGGCCATTGCCAGTCGAAATTATAAAAAAATATGACAAAAAATGGACTGACCCCGAAAACATTGTTACAAATGGTTCATATATACTTGATACATGGTTTGAAGGCAGTTTAATGGTATTGAAAAAAAATCCAAAATACTATGATGCTGCAAATGTTAATATCGATGAAGTACATTATCATATTATTCCTGAGAGTTATGCAGGCCTTGTAATGTATAAAAATAATGATCTTGATGTATTAGGTGGTACATACCTTAGATTACCTCTCACAGAACTAAATGAAATTAAAATTGATCCTGATCTTTATGATCAGTATCGTAACAAACCTCTTTTTTGTACTTATTTTTATGGATTTAATACAAAAAAACCGCCTGTTAATAATCCTCTGGTAAGAAAAGCAATATCAGCAGCAGTAGATAGAGAACTTTTAATAGAAGTTATAACCAGAGGAGATGAACAACCTGCAACAACTTTTACACGCCCGCCTTTATTTGGATCCTGCGATCCATCAGAAGGTGTCGGAGTTGGTTTTAATCCTAAACAAGCCAGACTATGGCTTACTGAAGCAGGTTATCCAGATGGAAAAAATTTTCCAAAAATATCTATAGTACATAATGCATCAGAAACACACTCAAGGGTAGCTAAATCAATTAAAAGCTTTTTAAAATATTATTTAAATATCGAAGTTGAAGTTAAATCTCTTGAATGGAATGAATATGTTAATATCTTAGATCAGCCTAATACTCCACATATTTTCAGAACAGGGTGGTGTGCAGATTATCCAGATGCTAATAACTGGTTAAACGATGTTTTTCATCCACGAAAATCATCAAATTTTATTGGATGGAATAATCAGGAATTTGCTAAGTTAATGGATCAAGCCCAGCAAAATAATGATCCTAAAATAAGAAAAAAACTATATCGCAGGGCAGAACAAATTTTATGTGATGAAGAGGCAGCAATTATACCAATTTATTTTGAAACAGCTCAATATCTTGTAAAAAAACGACTAAAAGGCTGGTATCATATGGCAATTGGTGGTCAGCATATTAGAAACTGGTCTCTTGAGAAATAACAAATACAAATTAATTCTACTGCAGATTTAGTCATAAAGATTTTGGCAAGATGCCAGATAAAAATTATCCGCAGGTGTACAATAGTAACTTGAGGACAAATTTTGATCTGGGAGCATAGTCCAAAATTCTTATGACAAAATCTGTAATTATTCTTATTATACTTTTGGATTATATCTTATGAAAAAATTTTTTATTTATGCAGGTTTAATTATCTTTTTTTCTTTCTTATTAGCGTACTTATTAGGATATTCTTTTAGAATTGATGACGATTCAATTTATATTGCTGTAGCTGGTCCCATGACTGGTATAGGCCAAAATAATGGTTCTGCAATGATAAAAGGAATAAATCTTTGTTTGCATAAAATTAATAAATCAGGTGGTATTAATGGTAAATATTTAACCATAAATATTTTTGATGATGAAAATAATTCTGAAAAAGCTCTTAATATTGCATCAGATATTATTACTGATAATAGAGCTTTGCTGGTACTTGGACATTATTTTTCTTCATCATCACATTCAGCCGGTAAAATTTATAATGAAATTAAAATTCCTGCTATCACTGCTTCTGCAACAGCTAATATTGTTACATCAGAAAACGAATGGTATTTTCGTACTGTTCCTAACAATGCTTATATGGGAAAATTTATTGCTCATTATATAAATAAAGTTTTAAAATATGATTCTGCAAGTATAATATATGATATTGATACATATGGCTCTGATCTGGCAAATAATTTTGAAAAATCAGCATTAAAGCTGCAAATGAAAATAAAGCTGAAAAGAGGCTTTGATTCAAAAGCATTAAATTTAAAAGATAAATTAAAATCAATTTATCAAGAATTAAGATCTATTGATTGTCCCGGAATGATATTTATTGCAACTCATGGAACAGAGGGTGTTAAAATTGTTACTGCTCTTAAATATCCAGGTTCAAAATATAAAATTTTCGGACCTGATTCTTTTGGAAGTAAATCTTTTATTAATAAAATAAAAAATACTCCTATGGAAAAAGCCATACCAGGTTATTATTCTGATGATATTTATGCTATTTCTCCTTTTATAATTGATATTGCCAATGAAAAGGCTCAAAAATTCAGATCTGAATTTAAAGCTATATATAATGAAGAACCATCATGGGTTTCTGTTTGCTATTATGATGCTATGCTTGTTGCTTATCAGGCTATGAAAGAAGCTCAAATAACTGGAAATTTAGAATATATTGAAACTGAAAGACAAAAAATTCAAAATGTATTATCCAGATTATATAATCCCAAAAAGGCTGTAAAAGGACTTACAGGAGATATTTTCTTTGATAGACAAAGAAATTTTAACAGGCCTTTTGCTGTAGGAGTCTATAAAAAGCAAAGACTAATTTCAACACCTTCACAATATCAGATTGTTTCAAGACCAAGAAATTTAGACAATATAATGCAAGAAATTTTGGATGGAAACCTTATTTTACTTGATGGCAAGTATATGAGAAAAACCAGACTTGTCTATACAGGAATTGATATTAATGAAATAAGTGAGTTAGACACAATTAATAGATCATGTGCAATTGATTTTTATCTCTGGTTTAGATATCAGGGAGATTTTGAGTGGCAAAATATTGAGTTTGTCAATGCTGATAATATTATAGAGTTAAACAAAAAAAAGCAGTCACTTAGAATTACGAATGATATTATTCAATCTATTTCAGAAAAGAAAATTGGAGATTACACAATCAAAGCATACAGAATAAGAGCAGTTTTTCAAAATGATTTTGACTTTCATTCTTATCCATTTGATACTCAAACTCTTAGAATTCAGTTTCGCCATTCAAATATGACAAGAGATCAGCTAATTTATATCTCTGATGTAGTTGGAATGAGTCATTTTATTACAACACAAACTAAAGATGAGCACTTAAACTATTGTTCAATTCCAGGTTGGAAAGTAGATAGTGAAACATTTTATCAGGATATGATCAAAAATGACTCAACATTAGGAGATCCAGAGCTTGCAGATGAACAAAATATGATTCAGTATTCTCAATTTAAAGCTGAAATTAATATAAAAAGATCAGTTCTGGGTTATTTATTTAAAGATATTATATCAATAGTTATAATGTTAGTTATCATCTATATCATTTATTTTATATCACCAGAACAGTTTGAATTAAGACTCCTTGTTGGAATGGGAGTACTTATGACAACTGCTTTTCTTCATCAGGATGTATCATCAAGGCTTCAAGTTGGTTATATCTTAGCAATTGATTATACCTTTTTTACAGTTTATATTCTTTCTGGATTTTCTATAGTACTTTCAAAAATGGCCAAAACAAAAATTGTTAAAAATAAACAAAATGAAGCTGTTGCTATTGATTTTTTAGGCAAAATTGGACATCCATCAATTGCTTTATTATGTTTTTCCTTATTAATTTATTTTTATGTTCTATAATTTTTGCATCCTCTCCATATTTCAAAATAAATATTTTTATAACACCTGTATCAATGCGTGGAAATATTTGTATTGAAATAGTAAAATACGACGTTCATAGAATTACTGACACACTACAAAATCCATTAGAATCAGTAATAATTAAGGATACTCCATAACAGGTAGTGATTTTATTTATTTAATTAAAATTATCACAAATATGGCAATTCAAATGAGTGATCACGTTCAATTATTTGCCCAATTTGGAACATAGTCCAATATCTTTATGACTAAATCTGTAGTCTCATTTCTTAAACATAATGAGTATATATATTATATTTGAAATAATTTTGTTTTCAATGTATAAAAATTGATTTCTCATTTATTTAACTGATAAAAAATGATCATAGAAATATTTTTCTTCTTGGTGAAGATATGAAGACATTATTACTTCTTAAAAAGGAAGCAAATGAAAAAAGAAAAGAGCCATAATTATAATCTTCAAAAAATATATGGATTGAAAAAAAAATAAATTGTTATTTTAAGCTGCTTCATATTAATTAAATATTCAAAAAAATATTGATTAATCTATTTAGTAATATCGTGATTTAAAGATAATATATATATTTTTATAATTACTTATTTCATATTAAATCAATGTTACAATCCAGAAAATTAATGAAAAATATTCTTGATTGTAACATTTAGTGGGCCCCGAAGGGGCTAAAATTACAACCTTATCTTGAGAAAAAAAATATTTTTATAATACCTGTATCAATTATTGGAAATATTAGTATTGAAAGAGTAAAATACGAAACCAATAAATTGATGTATAGTTTCGATATTGTTTCAACATTTTATGATTTTTATGGTTTTAAAAGAACCAAAAAAGAAGACACGAAGGAAATTCTTGAAAAAAAGGATATTGCAATGAATAAAATAAAATATAGACCAATATGGTTAGAAAATGAAAATATTGTTAAAATTATTGATCAAAGAAAACTTCCCCATAAATTCGTTATTGTAGATATTAAAAATTTAGATGATACAATAATGGCAATTAAAGATATGTACGTTCGAGGTGCTCCTTTAATTGGAGTAACTGCTGCTTATGGAATGTACCTTGCTGTTTTAAATGCGCCAAAAAATAATATAAAAGATTATATTATAAAAGAGTGTGAGCGCTTAAAACAGGCCAGACCTACTGCTGTTAACCTTGTATGGGCTTCTGATATCATGCTTAAAACAATTTTATCTTGTAATGATTTTGAAAGTATGAAAATTGCTGCAAGAAAAAATGCAAATGAAATAGCAGAACAAGAAGTTTTAAATTGCAAAAAAATAGGTGAATATGGTTCTGATTTGATTATAGAAATTAGTAGAAAAAAAAATTCAGGTACTGTTAATATTTTAACACATTGTAATGCAGGATGGCTTGCTTGTGTTGAATATGGCACTGCAACAGCACCTATATATTCTGCTTTTGATAAAGGTATTGATATTCATGTTTGGGTTGATGAAACAAGACCTTTAAATCAAGGTGCAAGGCTTACCGCATGGGAACTTGGAAAATATGGAATTAAACATACTGTTATAACAGATAATGCCGGAGGTCATCTAATGCAACATGGTATGATAGACATTGTTATCGTTGGAACTGATAGAACAACATACACAGGGGATGTTGCAAATAAGATTGGAACATATTTAAAGGCACTTGCTGCAAAAGATAATAAAATACCATTTTATGTTGCTCTGCCATCATCAACCTTTGATTGGAAAATAAGAGATGGAATTATGGAAATTCCTATTGAGCAAAGAAATAAGGACGAAGTACGATATGTAACCGGTCTTTATAAAAATGAAATTATTGATGTTCTTGTTCCTCCTGAAAACAGTCCTGTTAATAATTATGCTTTTGATGTAACACCTTCAAAGCTTGTTACAGGTCTTATAACAGAAAAAGGAATTTGTGAAGCAAATGAAGAAAGTATTAAAGCAATGCATTAATTGGCCTTTTGTACAAGTTAGCGGAAATCAATATCCTTTTTGTATAATTATTTTACGCCCTTTCAGGGCTTAAATTTTTAATATAATCTTCACCCAGGGCTTTGCCCTGGGCTGGTATGTTACGCCCTTTCAGGGCTTAAAATTATGCCTGCTGAAAATTCTAATATATAATCAAAAATAAAATCACTACCTGTTATGGACTACCATATAATCTATCTATATTTGATGGTCATTTAAAAGTCAATTTTTACAAAAATCGGTATTAATAATGTTACACAGATAAAAATTTCATTTTTAACTTTTTATGAGACCATCAAATTTTTTTTTCTAATAATGTCAATTATAGTCAGTGTTTGTCCGTGTCTGTCCACAAAAAAAATAAGAGTTTGAATTATGTCAAATCAAGGTGCATAAATCTAAGCCTTTGGATTTTCTCCAAATTGATTGGTTTCTGGTTGACTATCCATGCATAAAAATACTAAATTTACAAATGGAATACAGAGCCACCATCCGCTTCTATCAATATCATGCATTCGACGAACTCCTACTGAGATAGTAGGTATTAGAGTGGCTAATTGATAAATAGCAATAAGACCTATACCTCCTGCTATTAAATCAATAATGCTTACTATAAATTGGGCAATTAAATTAAACAGAATAAACATCCAGTATTCTTCTCGCATGGCTCTCCCGCTAAACACCGCATACTTTTTTAAAACTTCAAAATACCAATTCATCATTTTCTCCTTAAAAATTTAGTTTTTATCGCTAACATGCGAATTTAAAACCAGTTACAATTTTCTTAATTAAACGTTATTTTTGTCATGCAATTCTTGAGTTATGCTTAATAAATCGTGTCCTTCCGATAAGTGTGTATTAAAATTGATTGTGTTTTTAACAAATTGACTATTTAGAGACGTTGCATGCAACGTCTCTACAATGCCTATAACCAATATTTTAATCATTTCAATGCATGCTTGCCGAAAGGGCACAATAAATCAAAAAAAAAATGGGCACAAATTAATTAATTAAATTGTACCCATTTTTCTATTTTAAATAAATTTTTTATCAGGTATTAATGAGCATATATATAAAGTGCGCTATTTTCTGGGAAAGTAAGACCAACAGATAAATCTGTTAAGCTTAAAGTTCCTAATTCTTTTCCATTTGTACCTGAGCTGTTATCAGCAAGGACTAATTTTCCTTCATCAGCCATATTAACTTCCAATGTTAAATCTGGTACACCAAGTCTTAAAAAACTTGTATTTGTTGGAACAACATCTGTGCTGTCAACTTGAAGAGCTGCAGTTCCTGTTGTACCAACATCTAAAGTCATTGTTGAAAGATGAGCAATTTTAATGGAAAGGGTTGTTGTCATTGGCTGACCATTTGTTGAATTATAACCATTCATGGTAAAATAACCAGCATCTGTGTCCCCGCCTGTTCCATCAGTATCACCCCATGCCAGACCTCTAAGTCCAACATCGATTGAAAGTGCACCTTGTGATGCATTACCTGCAAAAACAATTGTTACACCTGATTGACCAGTAATTTGTTCCATCTCATTATCTGAGATTACATCCATTGAAAATGCTGTAAATGGAATCATTGCTACTACTGTTGCAATTGCTAATAATTTAGTAATTTTTTTCATTTAAAAATCCTCCTTTAATATTTGTTTAATTTGCCATAATTTTTAATACTCTTTTTTTATTATTAAAAATTACATTTTATAAAATTCAAAAGAACATAAATAATAAAATCTGTTCAAGTTAATTAGAACATAACTTGACGGCATCACCTCCTCCTTAATATTTTTAAATTTTAAAAGAATTGATAAATTTGAAATTATCTGTTTGAAAACCAATAAATGCGCGGCTGGATAAATAATAGCTTTGAATAAGATCAATAGAATTGATAATAATTATGTATAAAATATATCTCATGGATATGCAAATTACTTGCCATTTATTAAAATCTATTAATAAAATTATTAAATATGTGTTAAAAATCAATAAGTACAATAATTTATTAATTTTGAATAAATATTAGCGAAATGATAAAAAGTCCATAATTAAGTATGGAAATCCCACCTTTTTATACATTATTTTTAATATTGATATATAGATTTTTATATACAACAAATATAAAGAATAAAATCATCAATAATTACTTATTTTATCAAGTATGTATAAAATATTTGTCAAATCATAACTATATACTTTAGTTAAATATTTCTCTACTTCCTGAGGCAAGTAATTAATCGATTAATTCGCCTAAAGACGAAACTACGTACTATCTTATTCATTTTTAGAATTATAAGTATGTAGTTCCGACTTAAGGAAGAATCGGATTCAACAATTATTGCATTATAATCAATAGGTTAAAAAGTATTTTGTTTTTTGCGATACTTGAACTTAATAAAAAATGTGAATAATAAAAAAATGTCGTGAAGTTCACATATTATTAATCAAAATAGCACAAATTGAATTGATGATTAAACTTAAAGATTTGGGCGGTCATTTCATTTTATGTTGGAGTCCTAAATCTTTAAATTCGGGCGTCAAAAAAACAACCAATTGAGAAAAAGAACTGACACCTAAATTTAAAGATTTGGGGCTATAGACAACTAACTAATAAATTCATCGCATAAGTTCCCCAAAGTCCCTAATGCTGATGACTTAAGAAATTATTATAAAAAGCAGATTATTAGTTCTCGTTCCCATGCTCTGCATGTGAACGTATATTTGGCGGTTCTGCCGCCAAATTAGGCTTATGTAGGCGGAAGATCCGCCTTGGCATGTAATTCCCATTCATGGCATGGGAACGAGCTATAGATTTTGGCTGTTTACCAAATTTTTTCTACTGCACTGTTCCTGTACTTTTCAAAATTTTATTGTAAGCCATGAAAAGAGGTTCTTCATCTATATAACTGGGGTGTAACACAAAAAAGTTGGAGAATTTATTTCCAGTTTGTAGTTCCGCCTTTAGGCGGTTTGAGCTGAAACCAATGATTAAAATTTGGTAAGAAATTAATTCAGTTTATCGAGCATTTTTGAGCTAATTGTTTATTTTTCTGCATTCTGTTAAAACCGCCTAAAGGGGGATGGTTGTCCAAAAGTTTTCAAAATTTTTTTAAGTCTAAACGTGCGGCCTTTTTCAATAAATAATAATATAACATTTTATTTAAACATCGACCAATTTCATAATTTATGGTATTATTTGTATTTCATTGCTTAAATTGTTAGTTGTAAGACATAAACAAATAATCCTTACATTTTTACATCTTATACATGAAAAAAAATTTTAAAAATAAACATGTTAATAAATTGATTTTCAAAACTATTATTTCGGCTAAAATATGAAAGTTTTTTTATGATACATTCAAAATCGTTTATACCACTTTTAAATCAGATTGGCTTATCAATTGAAATGGATGTTAATAAGCTGACCAGCGAAGGCATTAAATCTTTATTGCTTCAAAAACGTAATTCGTTATTGTTAGATAAAATTTATATTCAATCAAAATATAGCAATATATCAACAATTGAATTGTAACATAGAATTGAATTAGGAGAAATTGATGAACATCCAGCTTGGGAAGATGTCATTTTGCTAGAAAATATAGATTCTGAATTGGAAAAATTTGATGAATATATTGAAAATATATCAAGATCAACTTGAACATGTTAAACATTTATATCAAGAGATCATAACTGATGCAAAAGTGATTTACACAGAAAATGACACTCCTAACAAAATAAAAGATTTCATATTATAGATGGTTCACTTATTGACATCTTTTATTCGGTAAATGGCAAATATTCGTATCATTGGGAAAGGAGGACTATTAATGGTTCACTATACAGACATGATAATGCGCCACATTCAAAATGGCAAAATGTAAAAACTTTTCCAAAGCATTTTCATTACAAAACAAATACAAATGTAATTGAAAGTAACAAAACAAATACAAATGTAATTGAAAGTAATATTAATAATGATCCAGTTCTTGCGATTTAAGAGTTTTTTGAATTTATTAGAAAAACTCTTTTGCAAATAAAGTCTGCAATATAAAGTTAAAGCAGCAGTTATTGAAGCTGTTTTCAAATATTTTAAAAGGAAAATATTGAACTAATTACCCTTTTATAATAATTTATAAAAAATAAAACTATTCAAATAATTTCTATCTTATTAGTTAAATTTATGAAAATTCTATCAAAAAAAATAAAAAAAAATGTATGGTTATTAGAAATATGAAAATATTAAAAAATAAAATTTTTATAACATTAACAGCTTTTATTATAATTACAGGATCATATTCTATATCAAAAGCTATAGTAATAAATGTTCCTCAAA
>Ga0272440_1003988_pt1 | contig 10742 bp, 13 predicted proteins | sample SSMMMBAug17_FD_192440 | JGI IMG/M metagenome (GOLD analysis project Ga0272440, IMG submission 192440) | Marine sediment archaeal communities from Little Sippewissett salt marsh, Falmouth, MA, United States - SSM-MMB-Aug17 | ecosystem: Environmental > Aquatic > Marine > Wetlands > Sediment ... | reverse complement strand
AAGTGCCCAAAAAAGCCGTTCTCAGACGCCGAAAGGCTTAACTTTGACTAACCTTTATTTATACTAAAATCCACTGCGGAGTCGTTCTCTTCGTTCACTAGGTCCTCGCGGAACTTTGACTATTTTCCTGTCCTTACAAACTAAAGTAGAGTGTGTCATTTCTCTATGGGTTCGACAAACACATTATGTATATCACTTGTAGTGAATTTGTATGGTTACAAAGAGGAAATAAGCCATGCCTAGAACAGCAACGATCCAAGCCCGTATAGATCCAAAAATAAAAGTTCAAGCTCAAAAAATTTTAGGGGAGCTGCAAATATCTATGTCAGATGCTATTTCTATGTATTTGGCTCAGGTTGCTTTGCAAAAAAGAATACCTTTTGATCTAAAAATACCAAATGAGCTTACCACCAAGACTATAGGGAAGAGTGAGCAGAAGAAAAATCTTCATAAAGTAAATTCTGTAAAGAATCTTTTTGAAAAGCTCGAAAATTGAAAATATTTTATACAGCTCAATTTAAAAAAGATTATAAAAGGGTAAAAGCAGGGTAAGAAGATCAATAAACTCCAAGAAGTTATTAATAAATTAGTTTTTGGAAGAGAATTGGACCCTAAGCAGAAAGATCATAGACAATTGTACATTTAAAAATTATAGAGATTGTCATTTAGACCCAGATTGGATTTTGATTTATAAGATAACAGAAGAGGTCTTAATTTTAGTTAGGACAGGTTCTCATTCTGAATTATTTAAGAAATAATATAAGCCCATATTTTTGTAATCCTTATACAAATGGGAGTTTGCTTTTTTGGATTTATAAGATTAATTTTGGGTGTCAGAGGTATTGACTGGCCAAAATCCACCTCTGACACCGGAGAAGCGGTTAAAATTAAATATTTGACGTTGCTATTTCAAAAGGTTATAAATTATTTATATTAATTTTAAGATTTAAGAGGAAAATCAAATGCGTTCCATAACTATAAATGTCAAAAATAAAAAACTAGCTGATAAAGTTACATCTTTTTTAGAGCCTTTAAAAAAAGATGGTTTAGAAATTGTTTCTAAAGAAGATCTAGATGATTTGAAGCTACTAAAAGCAACCAGAAAGGAAAAATCTATTTCATTTCAAGAATACTTAAAAAATGAAAGTTGAGATTCGTAAAAGTGCAATAAAAGATTTAAAGAGAATCAATACTAAAAGTCGAGAAAAAATTCACCTGAAGATTTTAAACCTTAAGGATTTCCCTGATATTTCAAATATTAAAAAGCTGACTAATTTTGAGCCTTCTTATAGGCTTAGGGTAGATAACTATAGAATCCTATTCGATGTCAGAGGAAAGACTATATTGGTTGGTAGAGTTTTACATCGAAAAGATAGTTATAAATAATTCATTTGACCCCAAAAGTTAAAGTTGAGAGATATTTGTTTAAAAATGAATAATTTTACAGATCGTTGTTACGCCCTTTTAAAACTAGTACCTAAAGGCAAGGTAACAACTTATAAAGAGATTGCTAAAGCTTTAGATTCAAAAGCTTATCGGGCCGTGGGGCAAGCTATGGCTAAGAATAAAAAAATTATAAAAATCCCTTGTCATAGAGTGGTAAAAAGCAATGGCGAGGTTGGTAAATATGCTTTGGGAGAGCCTAAAAAAATACTTCTTTTAAAAGAAGAAGGCTTGACTGTTGAAAAGGGGAAAATTAAAGATTTTGCTAACAAACTTTTCCGTTTTTAACTGATAAATTAAGGTGTCAGAGGTGTCGAAACTGTCTAGGTCCAGTAATGGTTATAATTGGATATTGCTTAAAAAGCTTTTTAGCTAAAGGAGCTATTTTTCTTGGAATCATTAGTGTAAAGCTAAGAAAAAATCTTGAATTTACACTAGCGTCTAAGAAAAAATTTTTTTGTCAAGAAAAGCTTTTCTTTTAAATCTACTTTTAAACTTGAATTTTTTTTAAAAACATGGAATCCTATAGTAGATATTTTTTAATGGGTCAATTTTATGGATGTCATCCCCACAAAGATGGGAATCCACTTCTATCATCAAAATGGATTCCCGTTAAAAAAAATCCCGTAAAGCAAGGCGAGAATGATATCCGGAACCTAGATAAGAACCTTTTTAGCTGGAGGCTAAGATGATAAAATTTACTAAAATGCATGGCACAGGCAATGATTACATTTATATCAATAATCTCGCCAATGAAATCAAAAATCCTAATAAACTCGCTCAAGAAATGAGTAACAGAAATTATGGAGTTGGAGCGGATGGACTCATTTTAATATCTAAAACACCAAAAGCTGATTTTAAAATGAATATTTATAACCCAGATGGAACCGAAGCTGAAATGTGTGGCAATGGAATAAGATGCTTTGCTAAATATGTTTTTGATCATAACCTTACTCAGAAAAAAAGTCTAAAGATAGAAACTTTAGCTGGAGTCAAAAATTTAGACCTAGAAATAAAGAATAATAAAGTTGATTTTGCAACAATTGAGATGGGAGAGCCGATTTTAGAAAGATCTAAGATTCCCATGATAGGAAAAAAGGGAAAGGTGATGGAAGAATCTCTTCATTTAGACGATGGGGCTAATTTTTCTATTTGTGCCCTTTCTATGGGAAATCCTCACGTTGTTATTTTTGTCGAAGATGTTAATAATTTCCCGGTTCAAAAATATGGACCTCTAATCGAAAATCATGATCTTTTTCCTAACAAAACCAATGTAGAGTTTGTCGAAATTAAAAATAAAAAAAAACTTTCCCAAAGAACTTGGGAAAGGGGCGCCGGAGAAACTTTGTCCTGCGGAACTGGAGCATCGGCTGCAACTGTAGCGGGTTTTTTAACTGGCAAAAATGAAAGAGAGGTGACTGTTCAGTTAAAAGGGGGAGAGCTTCAGGTCAAATACCAAGAAAAAAGTAATCAGGTTTATTTAAAAGGTCCAGCCGTAGAAATTTTTTCTGGGGAGTGGTTTAAACATTAAAAAGAAAGTGAATGATATCTCCATCTTGAACTAAATACTCTTTCCCTTCGACTCTTAGTTTCCCACCCTCTTTAACTTTTTGTTCAGAACCAAAAGAGATGAGATCATCATAAGAATAAACCTCGGCTCTAATAAAGCCTTTAGCAAAATCATTATGAATGATAGCGGCCGCGTCAGGAGCCTTGTTTCCTTCTTTAAAAGTCCAGGCTTTTACCTCTTTAGGTCCAGCGGTAAAATAGGTCCTTAAGTCTAACATTTTATAAGCAGCTTTAATAAGTTGATCAAGACCCGATTCTTTTATCCCTAAACTTTCCATAAATTCTTTTTTTTCAATCTCATTTTCTAAGGTCGAAATATCAGCCTCCACCTGACCACAAATAACAATAACTTCCGAGTCTTCTTGCCTAGCATATTCTTCGACCGCCAAAACATAACTATTTTTGTTAACTAAACTACTTTCATCAATATTACAAACATAAAGAACCTTTTTCATGGTAATTAGCTGTAAATCTTTAATCGCTTTTTCTTCTTCTGGATTTAGGCCCAAAGATCTAGCCGGTTTTCCTTCCTTTAAACAGGAAACTAATTGTTCTAAAAGAGGTTTAAGAATTAAGGCTGATTCCATACTTTTTTTATTTTGACTACGAAGTTGTTTTTCTAAACTAATAAGACGTTTCTCTACTACATCTAGATCGGCCAAAGCCAGTTCAAGATTTATAATCTCAATATCTCTTACAGGGTCTATAGTTTCATGAACGTGAGTAACGTTAGAATCATCAAAACAACGGACGATATGAGCTATCGCTTTAACTTGTCTAATGTTGCTTAAAAATTGATTGCCTAAACCTTCTCCTTGCGAAGCCCCTTTAACAAGACCAGCAATATCCACAAATTCGACTATAGCTGGGATCGTCTCTTTTGGGTTAAAAAGGGAAGATATTTTTTTCAATCGATCGTCTGGCACATTAACTATACCAAAATTAGGATCTATGGTGCAAAAAGGATAGTTAGCGGCTTCGGCTTTAGCGGAAGTAATAGCCGAAAAGATAGTCGATTTACCGACATTAGGTAGGCCAACAATTCCACAATTTAAACTCATTTTTTTCTCCTATTAAGACATAAATTTTGATAGTTCAATTCTATTTCTGTCAGAGAGTTACTTAACATCTAAAATTCCCGCTTTAATATGTCATTCCCGCGTAAGCGAGAATCCATTTAAATAGCACCTACTAATTCAATCCTTTTATCCTAAAGAAATCATCTCCTTAGCGTGAACTAAAGAGACCTGTGTAATTTTGTCTCCAGCTAACATTCTAGCGATCTCTTTAATTTTTTCTTCTTTTGTAAGTTCTTGCACTGAAACCGAAACTCGATTATCTTTCTCTTTTTTTTCAATAAAAAGGTGATGATCTGATTTAGCCGCAATTTGAGGGAGATGAGTGATAACCATAACTTGTCTCTTTTCAGCTAAAGATTTAAGTTTATTACCAACGATCTCAGCTGCTTTTCCTCCAATTCCAGCATCAACTTCATCAAAAACCAGGCTCTCCACTAAATCTCTACCTAAAAGCACATTTTTTAGAGCCAACATTAAACGAGACATCTCTCCTCCCGAAGCAATCTTACGCAAGGGCTTTAAATCTTCTCCCCGATTAGGTGAAATAAAAAATTCAACCTGCTCAAAACCATTAGACGAATAAAAATATTTTTGACCCTCTTTTTCTAAACCATTAACCGGATCTTTTTCTTGCTTTAAATCAACTTTGAAAACAGAACCAGACATCCCTAAATCACTTAGTTCTTGCCTCACCTCTTTTTCTAAATCTAAAGCCGTTTTTTTTCTTTTAACTGAAAGTTCAGAGGCTATTGAAACAGCTAAATTCAGATTTTTCTGGTACTCTTTTTGGATTAAAGCTAATTTTTCTTCGTTATTAGAATAAAGATCTAATTCCTTCTCCGCTTTCTCTTTAAAAGCTAAAATATCGCTAAGAGTTTCTCCATATTTTTTTTTGAGAGAAGATATTAAAGATAGCCTCTCTTCAACTTGGTTAATCCTTTCTGGCGAAAAATCTATCTCTTGAAAACGCTCTTTTAAAGAAGAAGAGGCATCCTCTAAAAGATAAAGAGCTTCTTTAATGTTAGGTAAAAAAACTAAGCTTTTTTGATCATAAGAAGAAAGGCCTTCTATTTTTCTTTCAATCTGTTTTAGTTTTCGCATAATTCCATCCTCTTCGTCAAAAAGATGATGGCAAAATTTTAATTCCGTAAAAATTTTTTCCGCATTAGTCAGGAATAAAGCCTCTTCTTTTAATTTTTCCTCTTCTCCTAAGTCAAGATTAGCGGTTTCAATCTCTTTAACCACGAAAGAATTATATTCAATGGTTCTTTTTTTTTCTTTTTCATCTTTCTGAAGATTGGCCATCTCTTTTTTTATCTCCAAAAGCTCCTGGTAAATTTTTTTATTTTTCTGAAGCAAAGCAAAATTATGGCCAAAGCTATCTAAAATTTCCCGATGTTTGTTTAATTTCATGATACTTTGATGTTCATTTTGACCATGAATATCTACTAAATTTTCTGTAATTTCCTTCAATTTACTAAGCTGAACCTGCGTAGCATTAGCCAAGCATCTCCCTTTCCCATTTGACTGAAGCTCTCTTTTTAAAACTAAAACCTGGTCTTCATAGTCGAGACCAGACTCTTCTAAAAGATCTTGCACCTGACTATTTTGACTAATATCAAAAAGAGCTTCGATACTTAATTTGTCTGAACCAGCTCTAATCAGGCTGGAGGATAGTCTTCCTCCTAAAACACCAGATAAAGCATCAATTAAAATAGATTTACCCGCCCCAGTTTCGCCACTAAGAATATTCAAACCTTTCTTAAAAGGGACAACCAGGTTCTCGATTATGGCAAAATTTTTAATTTTTAATTCTAATAACACCAGCTTATTTCCAGTTCAATTTTTCTTTTAAAATTTTATAAAAGTTTTTTTTAGGATGAGCTATTAGTTTTATTTTTTGATCTGTAGAAACAAATTTTATAATATCATTCTCTTTAAGTTGAAAGCCTTCTTGTCCGTCTATAGTTAAAAAAACACTTTTGGTTGAAGAATTTATTCGAGCTTTTAAAACAGAATCAGCTGGGACAATCATGGGTCGCATAGCTAAAGAATGAGGACAGATTGGATTTAACAAAAAAAGTTTTTCCACCTCTGGCACGATAAGAGGCCCTCCGGCCGAAAGAGAATAAGCCGTTGACCCAGTAGGGGTAGAAACAATCAAACCATCCCCTGAAAAAGAATTAAGAAACTTACCATTTATCTCTAGCTCTATGGCAAAAGGACGAGAAAAAGAGCCTTTGGAGATAACCGCATCATTTAGAAAGTATCTTTTTTTTAGCTGTTTATCTGATCGACAAAGAATCGCTTCTAAAAAAAAACGATCTACGGTTTTATATTGACCAGCTATTATTTTTTTTAAATGTTTTAAAGATTCTTGGGGATTAAATTCAGTTAAAAAACCTAGTTTACCTCTGTTTATGCCTAAAATTGGTTTGTCGCCTTTTGCAAAAAGACGAGCCGTTCTAATAAAAGTTCCATCTCCCCCAAGAGCAATTAACAAATCTGCTTTTTTAAGAGCTTTACCCCAAGAAGTAATATTCCGATCCCAACCATTTTTTTTAACAATTTCGCAATTAGGTAGTAAAACATTAATTTTTTGCTTAGTTAAAAAAGAGATAATCTTTTTTAAAATAGGAACCGACTCTTGGTCAGTTGGTCTAAAATTAAGAAAAACATTTTTTATCATAACAAAACTCTTAAAAGAATAGTCTCTTTTAATGGCATTTTTTTCAATCAAAAAACGGAGCGGGAGATTAATTTAAAGCACCTGCTAGAGTCAGCAGGTGCTTGGAGGTAAAATCATGAAAAATTATTAAATTATTAAGGATTTTTATCTATTTTTCTGGTGCGTAAGGACAATCTAGTGGTCTATTCTCAGATTTTCGACCATGCCATCTTGACCTTTTCATAAATCTTCTTCTTTTATTAAAATCTTCAAACTTTTCTTTTTGTTCATCCGTCAAAATCTGTTTAACAGCTTTTCTCTTTTCTTCTCGTAATTTTTTTACTTCTTCTAAGTTTTTTCGATTTTGAAAAATTTTATCACGATACTCAGAGCTAACTTTATAAATCTCTTCTACTTGTTGATCGCTTAAACCCAATTCTTCTTGCATCTTATTTAAAAACCCAATCGGCCCTCTCTTCATTTGAGAAGATTTATTATAGCCTGATCTCCTTTCTTGAGAATCTCCCCGACCTCTGGCTAATAGATTAGAAGCCATTAGGCTGAAAGAAACTATTAAGATTAAGGCTAATAGATTTTTTTTTGTTTTCATCAAGCTCTCCTTTAATTTTGTTAATTTGCTTATTAGACCTTTTTTTAAAAAAAAAGTTCCCAAAAATATAAAATATTTTAAAATAATTCATATTTTTTTTTTAGGAGCCTTATAATGAAAATAGAAAGATGGACTATTGTTTTAGTTGTTTCTCTGTTATTTATATCCGCCTCTTCTTATTTAAGTCAGATCTATCTCTTTAATAAGATTGATGACACTCTTTTCTATCTAATGCAGGATTTCTCTTTCGTCCCGATTCAAGTTCTCTTGGTTACTCTTATTTTAGATAAAATTTTACGGCAAAGAGAAAAAAAAATTCTCTTGAAAAAAATGAATATGGCTATCGGAATCTTTTATCATGAAATAGGCTTAGATTTTCTTAGCTTTTTAAAAGAATTGATCAAAAACTTTAAGGATTTAAGTTTTAATTTTAAGATTTCCAATGCTTGGTTAGAAAAAGACTTTAAGCTTAAATCTAAAAAAAATTTTTTTAAAAAAGAACAATTAAATTTAAATCAGAATAATTTTGCCGAGATAAAAATTTTTCTTCTTTCTAAAAAAAATAAAATTTTAAATCTTTTAAGTAATCCTAATCTTTTAGATCATGATGATTTTACTAACCTTTTATGGGCTGTTTTTCATTTAACGGACGAAATGTTCCATAGGGAATCTTTCGAAAATTTACCTCCAGAGGATTTAGAGCACCTTAAAGGAGATCTTATTAGAGCTTATAACTCAGTTTTAAAAGAATGGTTTTCTTATCTAAATCATCTTAGAAAAGATTATCCTTTCTTATATTCAATTGCCTTAAGGACTAATCCTTTAAATCCAGAAGCAGATATAGTTGTTAAAAATTAAAGATTAATTTCCATTTATTACAAACATGTTACATTTAAGTAACATCTATGTAAAATAAAGTTTAAAAAAAACAATATCTTTAGGAGAAATTTGACAAGCCCTGTTTTTAAAAAATAATAAAATAAAATTAAAACAACAGGAGCTTAAAAATGATAAATGCCTCAGATACGGTTTGGATGTTAATAGCTACCGCTTTGGTTATGATTATGGTTCCCACCTTAGCTTTTTTTTATGGTGGCCTAGTTAGGAAAAAAAACATTTTATCGGTTTTAATGCAATGTATGGCTTTACTTTGTGTTATTTCTATTTTTTGGGTAACCTTTGGCTATAGTTTAGCTTTTGGACCTGACCTAGGTGGGTTAATTGGTAGTTTAGATTGGATTGGTCTTTCTGGAGTCGGTTTAGAACCAAGTCCCATTTATGCGAGCACTATCCCTCACCAATTGTTTATGGCTTTTCAGATGATGTTTGCGGTTATAACCCCTGCTCTTATCGTAGGAACTTTTGTAGAAAGAATTAAGTTTTCTGGTTTTCTTATTTTTAGTCTTTTCTGGTCGGCTTTTATCTATTGTCCTTTAGCTCATTGGATTTGGGCAAAAGGAGGTTGGTTGGCAGAATTAGGAGCTCTTGATTTTGCTGGTGGGGCGGTTATCCATATTAGTGCTGGGATAGCGGCTCTTGTTTTTGTTTTTCTTATTGGAGAAAGACGTGGGATTGAACATCGCCGTTATCCCCATAATCTTCCCTTTGCTGTTTTGGGAACAGGTTTTCTTTGGTTCGGCTGGTTTGGTTTTAACGCTGGAAGTGCTGGTGCTGCCAATACTATCGCTGTCGCTGCTTTTATTAATACTAACACTGCGGCGGCAGCTGGAGGAATTATTTGGATGCTGGTTGATTGGAAAAAAAATGAAGTTCCAACCCTCCTTGGTTTGGCTACAGGTATTATTGCTGGTCTGGCGGCTGTCACCCCAGGATCAGGTTATATCTCTCCCATGTCAGCCTTGCTAATCGGCTCCCTCTCATCGATGATCTGCTTTTTCTTTGTAGAAAAAGTAAAAGCTAAATTCGGCTATGATGATTCTTTAGATGTTTTTGGAGTCCATGGTATTGCTGGAATTGTGGGGATAATCGGGGTAGGCTTTTTTGCAACAAAAAAAATAAATCCTGACGGAGCAAACGGTCTTCTTTATGGAGAACTTAATCAACTTTTGATTCAACTATTGGTTGTAGTGGTAACTATAGTTTTTACGGCAGCAGGAACCTTTCTTCTTTATAAATTAGTTGATAAAATGGTAGGAATGAGAGTAGAGGAGAGGGATGAGTATGTTGGGCTTGATCTGACCCAGCACCATGAAACTGGTTACACTTTAATAGATTAAAATTTTTAAAAAAGGAGAACTTTATGAAATATGTTATTGCGATTATAAAGCCACACCGGCTAGAAAGTGTTAAAGCCGAATTAGAAAAAGCCGAGGTTCATTTAATGACGGTCGTTGATGTTATTGGCTGTGGTCGCCAAAAAGGGATTACCGAAGTTTATAGAGGAATAAAGGAAGTAAATGATTTAAGAAGAAAAATAAAGATAGAGATTGCGGTTAACAACGAATTTCTTGATAAAACGATTGAGGCCATAACTACTGGGGCAGGGGAAGGGGAAATAGGCGATGGAAAAATTTTTATTTTTAATATGGAAGAATGCATTAGAATAAGAACTAAAGAAAAAGGAAAAATCGCTATTGGTTAATCGATCCATTTCTTTTTAAAAACAACAGCAAATAAAGAAAAGAAAAGAAATAAAAAAGTAAAACTAGTATGAACTATATCTAAAATAATAATATAGTTAGAAGCAAAATGAAATCCTTTTAAATTAACAATAACTTTAAGAAGGCCACTCAAGATTAAAATAGTTATAATTAAAACTCTAATTAGAGCGAAAGAGGTTAATTTAGGCTTATCTTTATTTTTAAGAAGATAAACCGCTATTTGGTAAGAAAAAAAACAGATTAAAGCAATAGCGCCTAAATAATGCAAGTAATGAGTCACTATAAAGTTAGCGGTCCACCCTAAACCAGGAAGATCCGCTACATAATATCTTTTAAAGATAGGCATCTGTCCAAAACCACTGATCGTCATTACCAGCATTAAAACAAAGTAGACTATTTTAGTTTTATTTTTCATTGTTTTTCTCCTTACTCGAAACTCCTTTCTTTAAAGAATTATAAACTCGACCAAAAGCAGCGGCCACTCCGGCCACTGGAGCTAAAAGCATTATTTTAGCTAAAAGATCTGTCGCTTCTAAAGAATTTTTTACTTTATTGAGATGCGGTTTCCCTGGACCTTTAGGTCTATTTTTCTCTAATTCTTCAAAAGGAACGGGTGAAACATAGATGGTGTTTGTTCCCCCATTTTCATTCTCCCCATAAATATAACCATTTATTTTTTTAGCTAAAGCATGCGCTTTCTTGATAATTTCTTTCCTGGGACCTATCTCTTGAACCTGTTCAGGGCAGGCTTC
>Ga0272440_1003987_pt1 | contig 10747 bp, 2 predicted proteins | sample SSMMMBAug17_FD_192440 | JGI IMG/M metagenome (GOLD analysis project Ga0272440, IMG submission 192440) | Marine sediment archaeal communities from Little Sippewissett salt marsh, Falmouth, MA, United States - SSM-MMB-Aug17 | ecosystem: Environmental > Aquatic > Marine > Wetlands > Sediment ... | reverse complement strand
TTTGTTTTCATCCTGACTTATTGTTCCTTTTTCGGTTAACTGATTTGCGTCTTTTTGTTTTTTAATATAGTACTATTGATATCAGATCAAGGACAACGAGACTCTGAAATAAAATAGTTAATAATTAAGATGCGACCCCCTTGCTCTTGCTTTAAGAAATTATGCAGGTTCAACAGCCTTAATTTCAGGCAGTTCCTTTTTAATAAATTTTTCAATACCATCACGCAATGTCATTTGAGACATGGGACAGCCTCTGCAAGCACCTTGAAGTTGGACCCGAACAATGTTGTCATCAGTAACTTCAACTAATTCAACATCTCCACCATCGGCCTGTAATGAAGGTCTTACTTTATCTAACAATGCCTGAACTTTTTCTTTCATGAATATTTCCTCCTGATTAATTATGTGATTGATTGTTGATATATTGACTCAAAAAAAGGAGTCAACATAATTGACATCATTCAGTGAGTCAATTTATTTTTATACTATTTTACAAGAAAATCTGTCGGACAAGTTTCATTAAAGTTTTTAGGTTTTTAGCTTTTTAGTGTTGATAGGGAGACTCCATTGTTCGACCTCAAACTCAGGTCCGCAAATGTCCAGGCATTGACATGTTTAATGCCATTTCTGTTTCCCATCTGAATATCATCCAGGCTTACCACCATCTTTTCATAATTATCAGGAATTAATTCTAAATTGCCAAATTCTCGTTGAATAACCCGATCGTCGGCCAAGACATACGCCACCTGGATATATTTTTTTTCGTTGTCCTTTTCAGCAATAAAATCAATCTCTTTCCCGGCGATCTTACCGGTGTATACATTGTATCCTGACCTTAACAGGTCAAGGTAAATTAAATTTTCTAAAAATTTGCCTATCCCAAAATCAAATGATGATGTGAGATAGTATTTAAATCCTAAATCATTCAAATAATATTTACGCTCACCGGTAAGGATTTTTTTTCCTTTAATATCATAACGTTCTGATTCATGGATAAAATATGCATCTTTCAGATAGGATAAATACGCACCAATGGTTTCGTTGGTGGCTTTATAATGATTGGTCTTCAAATGCTTAACAATTTTATTGACTGATAGATAACTTCCAATGGAGTCAATAATAAACATCACCAACTTTTCAAGCAAGTTTACATCACGAATCTGGTATCTTTTGACAATATCTTTGAGCAAAATGGCGTCTCTCAAATTTTGATAATAATTTTGTTTGATTTCTATATCATGCAAAGAGTAAGTCTCTGACATTCCACCATATTTTAAATAATCAATATAAGATACCTTATGTCGCTCAATATTGTAGAATCCCAAATATTCAGAATAGCTGAATGGAAATACATTAAACAGCAGATATCTTCCGGTTAGATAGGTTGACAACTCTGTTGATAATAAATTGGCATTGGAACCTGTTATAAATACTTCAAAACGATCAACATAATGTTGAGAAAAAGAGTTAACTACTTTTTCCCATCCTTTTATCTCTTGAATTTCATCTAAAAATAGATAAATTGTACCTTCTGGTTTTAGATGATCCATGTAGGTTTCTATCACCAATTGAAGTTTTTGACTGGTATTGATGAAATCTAATTCAAAAATATCTTTGTTTAAATAAAAAATATTGTTTGGCGGAATTTTTTTTTGTGTCATTAACCAATTGATGAACAATCTGAATAGATAGCTTTTTCCCACTCTTCGTTGACCTGAAATCACTTTGATCATTGAATTGCCAATATATCTTGAAAATAATTCAATGTAATCTTTTCGAAAATATCCAACTTGACCGGGCGGACTGTTCCAAAAATTAAATTTTTCTAAAATTTCGATCATAACTGAAAATCCTTTATACAATACTAAATACTAAGAAATTCAGATATAATCAAAAAAATGATTGTTTCGCAATACAAATTTCAGTTATAATTTTATATTATTATTGACCTGCAGATTATCTTGTTTAGACTTGAGTTGTGGGTGTAACCGGTATAGCACTCTTCAGTCTGGAAAAAAAAGATGATCTATATTTTTCGTAAAAAAATACTATTCTAATATTTAATGTAATTCACAAAAAATATAAAAAAAAACTTGACCTTCTTTAAAATGATTTTTAATTAAACCATTTATATGGTATAAATATTTTTTATTCAATATAAAAAGGGAACAAAAAAAGATCGTTCCTGAGTCAAGATAATTCAATATTTTTCACTCATCCATCTGATTCGTGTTTTTTATTTCGTGTTTCCCGAACTTAATTATTAACCCATTCAACAACTTTTTTATTTAAATAAAAAATGAGGTAAATCTATTATGAAATTAAGTATCCTTAAAAACCGATTTTCAGTATTGTATTGGTTGATATCCGGACTGATTTTATGTTCAGGTATCTTATCGACAAATCCAATTTACGCTGCTGAAATGAAAGCAAACCCATCCACAACATTTTTGGTGCCTGTCCAATTGGATACATCTCAGGCGATTTATTCAGTAGATATTCGGGTTACTTTCGATGAAAACCTTTTAAAAGCTGTTGGCGCTACGTTGAATGATACTATTTTAAAAGGTCGCGGTTATCAACTGGTTCAAAATGTTGATCTGGTGGGTGAAGCAAGATTTCCAGTCTATTCATCAAGTAATCTTCATACCGGATCTGGCATTGTTTTATATATTGAATTTGAAGCTCTGGGTTCTCCAGGTGATCAAACATTGCTTGCTCTGAGTCGTTTTCGTTGTAATGAAAGTACTGCTGCCGGCGGTTTCTATGTTCAAAATGTTTCTGTGAGCGAACTTAATATTGTTGTTAATGCAGTCCCCACTGCAAATAATATGTCATCAGAAACAATGGAGGATGAACCGACGATATTGAGCCTTTCTGGCCAGGATACTGATATTGCCGATACGTTAACGTTTTCTTTAGAAACACAACCCACATTGGGCATTGCAGACTTATCTCAAACAACCGGTCAATTAACATATACACCCAATGAAAATATTTCAGGCACTGACGTTTTTTCATTTAAAGTGTTTGATGGCGTTGCTTTTTCTGAACCTGCCTTTATCACTATTTTGATCCAATCAGGAAATGATAGTCCCATTGCAAAGCCATCAACAAAAACCACTGATGAAGATACCCCCTTTTCGTTTACTCTTTCAGCCCTTGATCCTGATGGCGATGATCTTACCTATCAATTGGACACAATGCCTGACAAAGGAGAACTGATATTAGTTGACTCCATATCTGGTGAATGTCAATATACGCCTGAAATGAATATTTATGGGAAATATTTTTTTCAATTTACTGCATATGATGAATTAGGGGCTTCGAATTCTGCTCAAATCACCATTGTGATTGATCCTGTCAATGATGCACCTGTGGCAATAGCAGCTTCATATACCCTTAATGAAGATGAACCGCTTGTGATCCAACTGAATGCCACAGATATAGATTCTATGGTTTCCGGATATGATGTTGTTGAAGATCCCATACATGGACAAATTCAATGGATCAATACACAAACCGGAGAAATGACATTTACGCCTGAACAACATTTTAATGGCAATATTTCCTTTGACTTTTTTGCCACAGATGGCATTGATTCATCAGAACCAGCAACCATTCAACTGACAGTGATAGCTGTCAACGATCCGCCCATTGCTAATTCTGATTCCATTCAAACAAACGAAGATGTTCCAATAAGCTTTTCGCTGACAGGTACTGATATTGAAAATGATCCATTATCCTTTGCCATTCAAACAGAACCTGACATGGGAACATGGGAAATTAATTCGACAACCGGAACATTCACTTATACACCTGTTGAAGAATACTCCGGCACATTGAATTTTACATTTACTGCTTTTGATGGTCAGGATCAATCTGAACCATCAGCTATAACGATCATTATCGCAGAAATCAATGATCCACCGATTGCTCAGGATGCTGATGTTACAACTGCTGAAGATGAGTCTGTATTTTTTGCCTTAAAAGCAACTGATATTGACTCTGAAATCGAATCTTATGAGGTTCAACAGCCGCAAAATGGTGATATCATCTTATTGGATGCTGTCTCAGGGCTTTGTAAATATACACCAGCAACCAATTATTTTGGCATGGATTTTTTAACCTTTAAGGCAAAAGATGCTGACAATGAATCAGCTTCCGCACAAATTACAATAACCATTACCCCTGTTAATGATGCACCAGTTGCAGAATCCATGTCTCTTACCGGAAAAGAAGATCAAACCACTTATATTCAATTATTGGGATTTGATGCTGATGAGGAACCCCTCACATTTACCATTATTTCTCAACCCTCTCATGGACAATTAATCAATTTAGAAAGTGCAACCGGAACTGTCCAATATGTGCCTGATACTGATTATTATGGATCTGATCAATTTTTATTCAGTGTTACCGATGGCACCTTAACCTCTCAAAATGGCCTTGTATCCCTGGATATCAGTTATGTGAATGACCCACCATTTGTCCAATCCGATGCTATTGTTGTTGCTGAAGATTCATCCGCAAATGATTATACCCTGATTGCTTATGATGAAGACTCTGAAATTACAGAATATACAATCACCAGACAACCGGCTCATGGTGAGGTGATCTTTGTGGATTTAAATAAAGGTTTGATTAACTATGTTCCGGAAGAAGATTATTTTGGGGAGGACTCCTTTGAGTTTAAAGCCCTTGATGATTACTCTGCTTCTGATGCTGCTATCATTTCAGTAACAGTCACACCATCAAATGATTTACCTGTCGGATATCCAAAAACATTTGAAATTTCTGAAGATGACATTTTAATGGATTATTTAAGTTTCGATGATCCGGATTATGACATGTTAACCATAACAGTCTATACACCGGCCAATCATGGTCTATTAACCATCACTGATCGGCGGACAGGTGCTTTTACCTATACACCAACTGCTAATTTTTCGGGTATGGATTATATTGTTTTTGAGGCCTGTGATATGGTGGCTTGCTCTGGGCCTGTATCCATGACATTTATCATCAATCCGGTTAACGATCCACCGGTTGCATTGCCGCAAAAACTGACATTAACTGAAGATCAACCCATCTCAATTACCCTGACCGGTAAAGATATTGAACATAATCTTTCTGGTTTTGAAATTGTCTCAAATCCACAAGGACTTCTTGAAACAATTGATCAAGAAAAAGGAATTTTTCTTTACACACCTTTATCTGATAGCACTGACATAGATGCTTTTCAATTTATCGTAATGGATGAAAGTGAATCATCAGAACCCGCAACTGTAACGCTTGTTATTTTACCTGTTAATGATGTACCCTCAGGCCAGCCTATCGCTTATACCATTTTAGAAGACAATGCCCTTGAAGGCCAATTGCAAAAATCTGATCCTGATGGAGATGAATTGACATTGACCATCAAACAAGACCCGAATCATGGATGGGTGACATCAATTGATCATAAAAATGGCGAATTTTCATATGTGCCAGCTATCAATTACTATGGCATCGACATATTCTGGTATAATGTCTGTGATGCCACCCTTTGCTCAGAAGCGATTCCAGTGACAGTTAATATTCAATCAGTCAATGATGCGCCGACTGTTGCGTCGGCAACATATGAACTGGCAGAAGATACAGCCATTCAAATAACACTTGTTGGCATTGATATTGAAAGCCAGGATCTAACTTTTGAAATTGTCAATTTTCCAGACTCAGGTAATGCGGCAATAGTTGATATGGCTAAAGGCATTGTTGTGTATACACCATACAATCATTTATATGGCGACGATACTTTTACATACAAGGTTTACGATGGTGAAATATATTCCGAACCTGCTGATATTCAACTCACCATTTATTCTGTTAATGATCAACCCATCGCCATTCCTGACGAAATTGAAATGATTGAAGATCAATCATATAGCGGTGGGGTCACTGCAAGTGATGCTGATAATGATGAATTAATTTTTAGCATTTTTCAAAAGCCCAAAAAAGGTAAGCTTGTTATGAGTGAAAGTGGCGCTGGACAGGGTAACTTTGTGTACACCCCATATCTAAATGCCAATGGGATGGATGCTTTCTGGTTTCATGTCTTTGATGGAGAAGCGTATTCTGATCCTCAACCGGTCACTATTACCATTCAAGCGGTAAATGATCCTCCTAAAGCGGATGATGCCATGTTTTTTATTAATGCAGGTGAAGAACAAGAATGGATTCTTAATGCCAGTGATGCTGAAGCAGATGCCATTACGTTTGTTATTGTTCAACAGCCTGAAAAAGGTACTGTCGAACTTCTTGATAGTCATACCGGAACCATTCGTTTTATAGCCTCTTCCTCGGCTGAAGGCACTGATACCATAATTTTTCAAGTGACTGATGGCAAATTGTTTTCAGAAGAATCAGCCATTTCAATATCTATTAATCCAGCAGGTAATCATCAACCTGTTGCAAAATCAATGATATTGACTGTTACTGAAGATATTGAAACTTATTTTACACTGGATGCTTCAGATGAAGACAACAATCAATTAAATTATGTGATTTATCAAGAACCTACTAAGGGAGATTTTTCATTTACCAATGCGCATACAGGTGAAAGTGTTTATAAATCTTTATTAAATGCTCAGGGCATGGATCATATCAGTTACTATGTGTCTGATGGTATTGTTAATTCAGATCCTGCTCATATTACGCTGATTATTCAAAGTATGCCTCAAACAGTTATTCCAAAACAAAAAATTTTATCTGTGCCTGTTGTGCTTGATGAAGAAAAAAACATTTCATCTTTGAATATTCAGGTTACATATAAAACTGACAAAATGCGTTTTGCAGGTCTATCATTGGATAATACTATTTTAAGTCAGGGGGATTATGGTTTTAGTTCTCAAACAGGTATTGATGGTGACTATAGTGTTGCTGCCTTTCCCATTTCATCTCAGGGTGCTGAGATTACAGATAAAGGCATTGTGGCCTATGTTCAATTTGAAATTTTAGGCAATGAAGGGGAGGAAGTTTTCCTGACACTTTCTCAATTTACCTGTAATGAAACCAAAGCATTTGGCGGCTTTCAACTTAACGATGCTATCAGTGCAAAAATCAGGCTGATGATTAATGAAATGCCGATTGCCTATGATGGATATTTAATTATTGATGAAGACCAAAGCATAACCTATCAACTCATTGGGTATGATGTTAACATGACTGACCCCATTTCATACACCATTGTTTCTTATCCTGAAAAAGGACAACTGACATTGGTGAATGCCTCAACCGGACATTGTCTATTCTCAACAACTCCTGATGCAAATGGCACAGACTCTTTTGCTTATCAGTCATTTGATGGTAAAGATTATTCTGAACCTGCTACGATCCAGGTTACCATCAACCCGATCAATGACAAACCAGTTGCTTATCCTGCTTCTTTGACAGCATTGGAAGATATTCCCACTGAAAGTTTTCAATTAATTGGTGAGGATCTTGCTGACGCAACAGAAACATTAATTTACAAACTCTCACAAAAACCTGCCAATGGTCGAGTTATCCTTCATCCTATTAAAGGTACTTTCATGTATGAGAGCAATGAAAACTTTTATGGTCAGGATACATTTTCCTATGTTGTGGATGATGGAATCGATAAATCTGATCCTGCTTTAGTGAATATCATGATTATTTCTGTCAACGATGCGCCGGTTTCTGAATCATTGACCCAAACCACAAATGAAGACACAGCCATTGCATTTGACCTTGTTGCTACAGATCCGGAGAATGATTTGTTTGAATATGGTCTCAGTAAGGATGTTGAATTTGGAACCTTAAGCCTGAATCCAATCAATGGTCACTGCACCTATATACCTGATGATGGTTATTCGGGTTTGGATTATTTTGAGTTCACTATGACCGATGTTCATGGGGCATCATCCTATCCTGTTCAATTAAATATTCAGATAACGCCTGAAAATGACCCACCTGTTGTAACTGAAAAATCATTTGAAACAAACGAAGATCAAGAGCTTGAAGGAACATTAGAAGCGATTGATCAAGATCAGGATGCAGTAACGTTTGTAATTATAACTGATCCTGACAAAGGTTCAATACAATTAAATTCCCAAACAGGTGATTTTATTTATTCTCCAAGAACAAATGAAAATGGTGCAGATACATTTGTTGTGGCGGCAAAAGATCAGTGGGTATCCTCAGAAAATGTACAAATGTCGATAAACATTATTCCTGTTAACGATCCACCTACAGCAGATGCCGGAACATCCTATCAGATCACAGAACGTCATGACATTATTTTAGATGGCACCGGTTCTGTTGATATTGATGGTGATTCATTGACATACTTATGGACAATTCCAGATATTCCAAATCTTTCCATTATCAATGCCAATACAGCTACTCCAACCCTGACAGCGCCTTATGTTGATGAATCCGGACAAACCATCACTGTATCATTGACAGTAACTGATCCTGGAAATGAATCCAATCAATCATCAGCAACTGTTTCAGTTAGCAATATGAGCTTGCCGGACGTTTCATTTTCAGCCGCACCTTATACTGGCATGGTTCCACTTAATGTTGCATTTCACGATCAAAGCACTGGAATGCCTGAACGATGGTCATGGGAATTTGGTGATGGCACAACCAGCACCAAACAAAATCCTGAACATGTGTATACATCATCAGGCGTTTATACTGTAAGTTTGACTGTTGAAGGTCCTGGTGGTGAAAGCAGTTTTGTCAGAACTGATTATATTACTGTTAGTTATCAAAATCTTTCAGTTGATTTTTCAGTCGATGACAGACAGGGAACTGTTCCCCATACTGTTACTTTCACGCCTGATATTTTAGGTGAAGTCGATACCTGGCAATGGAATTTTGGTGATGGAACAGTTAGTTATGATTTTGAAGCTGTTCATACCTATCAGGAAACCGGTGAATATACAGTTTCATTAATGGCATCCGGTCCTGGAGGCAGTGATCAAAAAACCTATGAAAACTGGATACAGATCAATGGCCATGTCATTAAAGGGCAGGTTGTGGGAGCAAATAACAGTGAGCCATTATCAGGATATCGTGTAGAACTTCACAAGGTTGATTCATTTGTCGCAGCAACAATCACTGATGACAATGGTCAGTATTCTTTTAGTGATCTCTTGCCATCATCGCAATATGTGGTCAGTGCATGGCCGCCTGAAAATAATAATCAATATGTCTATCAATATTTCTCAAACGCTGAAACCCTATATGATGCAACATATTTAGAAACCAATATCGTGACCATAGCTGATTTTTCTTTAGCCCTTGCTCCAAATGCTAAGATAACCGGTAAAGTTACTGATGGCATAGATCCGATATCTGGTATACAGGTTGATATTTATTCCAATCTGTTAGAATTTGGCAAAAATGCAACAACTGATCATAATGGTGTGTATACCATCACAGGATTAAAAGAAGCCTCAGATTATATTGTATCTGTTTATTCCGAGGATTTAGACAAGGAATTTTTCTTTGCAATACAGGAAAATGGGACAGTGGGTGTTGATCAACCTGAAATGAGTGTTATGAATATCAATCAGGCCACTCAGATTTCACCATCTGAAACAGGTCTTGAACATATTGATATTATTGTCAGTCTGACACAGGGGGCTGCGATTGAAGGTAATGTTGTTGATACCAGTAATAATCCAATTGAAGGTATGCGCGTCAATGCCTGGTCTGATACATTGAAACTGGGTGGTAATGCGATAACTGACAGTCAGGGACATTATAAAATAAGCGGTCTGACATCTGTTTCATCAATGGATGCTGAAAACAAAGGCTATGTTGTTGAAATTCAACCCAATGGCTATATGTATCAGTTGTTTGATCAAACAACAATTAGAGAAGATGCACAACTGGTCGAAACCGGACGTTCTGATATTAATTTCAAGCTGATCACAACAGCTTCAGTTTCAGGTACTGTCACTGACCTGAGTGGTTCGCCAATTGAAAATGCTCGTGTACGAATATACGCGCAATCCAACCCAACCGGTAATCAGGCTGAAACAACGACAGATGCTGATGGAACTTACAAACTGGACGCATTACCCATTGGTTCAGACTACATTCTTTTGGTTGAAGCCCAGGGATATCCCATTTATTACTACGACAGTCAAATGTCTGTAGACGATGCAACAACATTAGATTTGCGTTGGGGACCTCTTCAAGCAAAAGATATGCAATTAGATAAAGGTCCGGTCATTCAGGGACAGATACATGATCTTGTTTTTGGCATACCGGCATTAGAAGGTACGCCTGTCAATATTCGATCAGACATCCTTGGTATTGTTAAAAGTACAAAGACCTTTGGAGATGGATATTTTCAATTTACAGGTTTGGATGATAGTGTTTCAGATTATATTATCTCTGTTGTTGTGGATGACTATCTACCAGCCTATTATCGAGACAATCAAAATGGTAAAGAGACAGATGATACAGTTTATAATTATTCAGAAGCTCTTTTTGTCAGTGCATTGCCTGAAAATTCAGCGCCTCAATGTCATTTAGTCTTACTTAAAGGTGTTTCTATCAAAGGGCTTGTTTCGTATCAGGGCAATCCGGTTAGTGGCGCAATAGTGGAGGCTCAATCTGATAATGGCAGCTTGAAAACAATCACTACTGATGGCACAGAAACCAATTATACCATCACCGGTTTGTTATCCGGTCTTTACCAGATAACTGTAACATCTGATCAATATCA
>Ga0272440_1003986_pt1 | contig 10750 bp, 5 predicted proteins | sample SSMMMBAug17_FD_192440 | JGI IMG/M metagenome (GOLD analysis project Ga0272440, IMG submission 192440) | Marine sediment archaeal communities from Little Sippewissett salt marsh, Falmouth, MA, United States - SSM-MMB-Aug17 | ecosystem: Environmental > Aquatic > Marine > Wetlands > Sediment ... | reverse complement strand
TTAATAAAAATACATCAACAGATAAAAATTATTTTGAAGAAAATAAAATAAATAAGCATGGTATCAGAACAATAGAAATAAATGTTGAAGCAATCAGCCCGAAAATAATTGCATTACATAATGGCATCCACATTGGATTTGACAGAGCAAGGGGAATTAATCCTACAGTAGTTGTTAAAGTTGTGCTGATAATTGGTCTTAAACGATCTGATGAACCTCTTGCAGCAGCTTCCTTAACAGGAATTCCATTTTTGATATAATTATTCATTGTTTCAATCATTACAATTGCGTCATTAACTACTATACCAGTTAATGAGATTATTCCAATCATTGCAGGAAATGATATTGGAATCCATGCAAGGAAAAAGCCTCCGAAAGTTCCAATAAGTGCAAAGCAGACACTAAACATAATAATAAAGGGCTGTAAAAAGGAATTAAACAGCATTGCAAGAATAGAGAAAATAAGAAATAGTCCTATGATAAAAACTTGTCCAGCAGAACCATAGGTTTCAGTGCTGGATTCAAATTCACCAGCAAACACATATTGATAGCCCTCTGGAAATTGTTTTTTATCTAAATATTTTTTTAAATCATTAAGGATTTCACCTGCTGTTCTGTTATTGGTTCTTGCTTTTACAATAACTGTTCTTTTTCCATTTTTATGGGAAATAGACATATTGGCTTCATCAACAATATAATCAACAAGAGATAAAAGTGGAATTCTCTGACCATATGGATTTATTACATGAAGTAATGAAAGTTCATCCCATTCTTTGGGGCCTCCCATTTCACCTTTTCTACTTGACCATGACGTACCAATAATAATATTGAGATCATCAATTGTTCCCGGCATTTTAAATTTTCCTATTTCTTCAATATCTAAAGCCATTCTAATTTGAAAAGCAAGGTCATTTTGACTGATATTATAAAAATCAAGAGCTTCTCTTTTTGGAATTAATTTTATATCCATACGTTTTAAACCAAGATTATCCCTTACATCAGTAGTACCTGGAATTTGTTTAAGCTGATCTTGAATATCTGAAGAAATTGAGCGAAGAATTTCCATGTCATCGCCTGAAATTTCAATTTGAATTGGATCATTTGATGTTGAACCTCCAATTTGAGGGGTTATAACTAAAATAGATGATGGTTCTGTCTTTAAAATTTTTTCTATTTCTTTTCTTAGTTCAGGCACATATTCAAAAGCCATTTTTTGTCTTTGATCTTTTGGAACAAAAAAACAAGAAAAACCTACAATATTTGATGATATAGTCTCTTCTAATAATTCATCAATTACTAATAATGAAAAAGGGCTTTTTCTTCCAACGTATTTAGTTATACATTTAAAATAATTTTTTTGTTTTAATAACAGTCCAATTTTATCTGCAATAATTTGAGATTTATCCAAACTAGTTTCAGGTGCAAGCTCTATTGTTATTCCAAGATTAAGGCCATCTTCTTTTGGGTACAATTGGGATGGAAGAATACCTGCAAGGCCGACACATATGATAAACAAAACAATTGAAGTAATTATCCATAAAGAAGCCTGTATTTTATTTTTTACAGCATATTTTATTAACCAATTATAAAGATTATTGGATATTGTTTCTGTTATAATATCAATTTTTCCTTTTTGACTATTTTTGCTGTTAGTATTTAGCAAAAAATTGGATAAAGGAAGATCAATAAAAATCGAAATAAAATATGAAAGAATAAGGCAAATTATCGCTGTAACTGGAATAAGACGAATAAATTTGCCATCAACACCGCCAATTGCCATAAGTGGTAAAAGAACCATTATTGTTGTGAGAGATCCAGAAAGTGATGGTACTGCATATATTTTTACTGTATCTTTAACAGCCTGAATATAACTGTTTCCCCTGACAAATATACCATCATGCATTCCTTCCATCATAAGAATAAAATCATCAACTAAAAGCCCAAGTGCAAGCACCATTCCAATAATGATCATTTCATTTACTGTATATCCAAAAATCCATATAAATAATAATGCTCCGAGAAAAGTTACTGGAATTGATAAACCTGCTATAACAGCTTCGCGCCAAGTTAACATAAGAAGTAATATTATAAAAACTGCAAGCATAGCCTGCCAGCAATTGTTAAAAACAGCAATAAGGTTGTCCCAAATTTTTATTGAATCATCAAATACTATTTGAAATTGAAGATTAGCAGGCCAGTTAGAGGAAAGTCTGAATTTTTCAAATTCTGATATTACTTTTTTATTAAGCTTAATAGAGTCTTTTCCTGGTAATTTATAAACCCATAAAGCAATACATTTTTTAAATTCACTTCCCTGATTACTTAAAAATGCACGATTTAATTCAATATCTAAATCTCTTCTGATAATAGCAATCTCATTTAACTTTACAACCCTGCCTTTATCTAGTCTGATTACAGGCAAATTTTCTAAGTCCTGCAAATTTGTAAATCTTCCTGCAAGCTTAAATGAAATTTTAAAATCATTATTTTCAAATTCACCCCATGGGATATCGTGATTTGCTTCAAGAATTTTTTCTTTAACTAAAAGAGGAGAAATTGCCAGTGCTCTTAATCTATCAGGGATTAATTGTATTCTGACAATTTCTTTTCGATTTCCGCCAAGTCCGACTTTTTTTATCCCTTGAATTCTTTCGAGTCGTAGTTTCAAATCTTGACATGTTTTGCTAAGAATAGCATCATCAAGATCACCATACATCACAAAAGTAAGAACAGGCTCATCACTTACAGAAATAGGCTCAATAGTTGATTTTTTAGCATCTTTAGGAAAATCAGAATAAGATTCATTTACTTTTGTTCTTAAAAGCTGCATTGATTCTTGTAAATCAGTATCTGCATAAAACTCAACTGAGATAATCGACACTGAATTCTGACTTCCGCTTCTATAACGCTTTAATCCCTTTAAAGATTTAATTTTGGATTCAATTTTATTTGTAATTTCTTTTTCAATCAGCTCTGGACTTGCACCAGGCCATTCAGTAAAGATCAAAGCCTGTGGAATTTCTAAATCTGGATACGTTTCTTTTATCATAGATTTGTAAGCAATAATACCGCCTAAGATAAAAAAAATAAGAGCTAAAATACTGAAAACCTGCTGCTTAAAGAAAAAATTAAAAAATACAGAATCATTATTATTTTTCATTACATGCTCCTCTATTTGTCCAGAATTTTGACTTTTGTTCCATTAACAAGCTTGTGTCTGCCATCTGTAACTATTAAATCGCCAGAATTTATACCTTTAAGAACTTCAGTTTTTTTAACATCTTCAATACCTGTTATTACATTGCATTTTTTAGAGGTGTTATTATTTTTATCAATAGTAAAAACATATGCCTGATTATTTCTATAAATAAGACTGTTTGAAGGTACTAAAACAGCATCTTTTTTTTCTTTTACAGCAATCCAGCATGTAACATACTGCCCATCCCAAATATGTTCAGCCCCTGACTCTGTTCTTATTTTAACTAAAATAGATCTGCCTCCAGGGCTGATTGAAGGACTGACAGAATAAACTAAACCTGTTGCATAAAGCTTATTATTTTCATTCTCTTCTAAATTCGAAGGAAGTGTACTGCCCCAGGTTATTATTGCAAATTGACCTCTCTTAACTAATTTTCCATCAAAAGATGGCAAATTAATAGTAATTTCGTATTGACTGGAATCAATTAAAACAATTGGACTAGTTTTGATAAGACTTGACTCACTTGATTTATCAATATATTCTGGGCCGGCAAAATCACCAATTTTTATATTTATATATGTAATAACCCCATCAAAGGGAGCAAATATAGAGGTTTTTTCAAGATTAATTTTAGCCTGATTTAACTGAGCAACAGCACTTTTAATTTGAGATTGAGCTGATTTTAACTGAGCATTGGCGTTTTTTTTCGCTGTTTGAGAATTTAAATAGCTAATTTTATCTGTATCAAACTCAGCCTTTGGCTTTAAGCCTCTTTTATATAATTGTTTAGATCGTTCATAATTAGTTTTAGCGAAATTATACTCATTTTCGCTTTGATCTAAAGCTGCTTTAAAAGCTTTAACATTTTGCCTTGCCTGAGTAAGGGTTGCCTCTGTAATTCGAAGGCTTTCAATCTGTTCACGTTTATCAATTCGTGCCAGAAGTTCACCGAATTTCTCTCCTGAAATAGGTCCCCTTACTTTAGAACCTTCTCGAAGGTCTTTTCCATCTTTATCTTTATTAATAAAAACAACTTTTCCAGACCTTTCAAAATTAAGAAATTCTCTTCTAACAGCTTTAGCAGTTCCCTCTCCAATTACCCATTGTTGAATCGGCCCTTTGAATGCTTTTATTACCCTTACAGGCAGAGGTTGTTTTTCTTTTAATTCAAGATTTTTTGTTTCTTCATATTTAGAAATTCTTTTCTCACCAATATAAAAAACAAAACATATAATTAATAAAATAATTGAACTATAAATTACTATTTTAATTATTTTTTTCATTATTAAATTTCCCCTGTATTTAATCTATTGTGCAATTTTTTTCCTAACTGGCAATGATCTTCTTTCAGTTTCAATATGCCAAAAGTTATAAGTTTTGGTTATCCACATAATCAAATACCTTAAAACCTTTATTTCCAAAACAATAAATAACATATTTTGAAATTTTTGAATTTGGATATTCATTTTTTAAACATTGTGAATAACCCTGAATTTGGATTGTATCTTTTTTTTGTAATTGAAATTTTTCTATATTTATCTTTTGTTTTTTTAATTTTGCATTGGAATAATATTTAAATTCTATTACTATACGTATTCCTGCGTGTTTTTCATTATACTTTCCTACAAATTCAAGGTCTGTTTTTCCCTTTGGATATGAACGTTCAACATTCCATGTAAACCATTTTGATAAAAACCTGCTGCATAGTTCATAAAATGTCGTTCTATAAAAATTTTCATTTACTTGTTGAAAGATAGCTTCTGGTAATTGGGAGATATATTCTTTCCAATAACCATCAAATAATGCATGTAAATTTAGATCATTTACAAAGCGCTGCATAATTTCAGAATATCTGGTAGAAACATCAATTTGATTAAGTTCATTAAAGTATTCCACAAAAATTTTATGCATGTTTAAGTTTGGAAGTTTTAATGTAAAATCGTCTTTTTTAGTTAACATTCCAAGATAGAAAAATGAAACTGGAAAAAATGATTTTTCAAAGAATTGAGACATATTGAATTTTGATACTAAATAGTTCTTATCATAATTTATAGAATTTGTTGAGGTAAGCTGCCACACAAATTCTTCTGTATTTTCAATATTTCTACCTGTCAGTATTTTTACCCATGAAAGTTCAGTTTTTAAATTCAAATCAGTTAAATGCTCTGGAATACTTTTGTATGTACATAACCACCTTAAAAAGTACATTAAGATTGATGAATTGTAAATTGCATCGCTTTCTGTAGAAACAAAATTATAACCATTGTATTGATTTTTGATTATATCATTGACTTCATTTCGAGTTGAAGGGTCAAGCTTATAATCATTAAAAATTTCATCTAAAAGTGTATCAACCTCAGACTGAGTAAATCCCAGCATATTTTCAAACATTGGCTCAAGTGTTATAATAGTGCCAATGTTAAAACCTGATGAAAGATCATCAATTGCTATTGGTAGAACACCTGTTATAAAAACATTAAAAATTTGTCCTTCTTTTCTTCCTTGTTTAAGTGTTTTAAAAAAAACTTTAAAAAAACTATCATCATCCATAAGATAACTATATAGATTTTTCTTATTAGAAACAATGAGTTTGTTGGCAAAATTATCATACTCATCAATTATTACAAATAAAGAAGGGAGATTTGTACTGCTGATTGCTCCTAAAATTGTTTTTAAATTATATATTGCTGATTTGTTTTCATTTAAAGATATCATATTTTGAAACCATTTGCTGTAACGATTTAAAATCCCCTTTAATTGAATATTGCATGTATGGTTAAAATCTTCTTCAATATCTTTTAATGAACCAGATGGATTAATTGTCGAAAAATCAAGATGTAAAATAAAGAATGAATTTTTATTAGGAGTTGGCTTTTTGCCAATATATGTTTTTCCAAAAAATTTCTTAAAATCATTTTTTTTTGTAATATTATAATAACAATCTAAAATCCGGCAAAACATTGATTTACCAAATCTTTTTGGACGTAAAAAAATAGGATTTTTTATTGATTCAAGAAATTTAATATATTTAGTTTTATCAACAAAATAAGCATTGTCTCGGATTAATTCTTCATAATCTGATACGCCATATGGTATTGTTTTTTTCATAATTTTTTCTTATTTAAAAGCTTGGAGAGCAACACAAAAAAGTTGCACTATTTTCTTAGCCCTGAAAGGGCGTAACATACCAGCCCAGGGCAACACACCCAATGCTTTTGACTTAAGGAATGGAGTCCCAAATCTTTAGATTTGGGTGTGTAATAATACTGATTATTATATAAACAAATACATATTTTGGTATATATTTTCACTCCCAAATCTAAAGATTTGGGACTCCAACTCTTATTAAGTCAACAGCATTGGGGCAATGCCCTGGAATGGTATATTACGCCCTTTCAGGGCTAAGAAATCCATTAATCATATATTAAAATTCCATGCGTTAATATGTTTAATTCCATTTTTATTACCCATATTAACATCATCCAATGACACTACTATTTTTTCATAATTATCAGGTATTAATTCTAAATTACCAAATTCCTTTTTGATAACAGTGTCATCTGCAAGTAGATATGCAACCTGAATATACTTTTTTTCATTGTTTTTTTCTGCAATAAAATCTATTTCTTTTCCAGATATTTTTCCAGTATAGACTTGATATCCCTGCCTTCTTAGTTCAATATAGACAATATTTTCTAAAAACTTACCAATTCCAAAATCAAATGATGAAGACAGATAATATTTAAATCCAAGATCATTTAAATAAAATTTTCGTTCACCAATAAGTATTTTTTTTCCTTTAATATCATAACGAGATGATTCATGAATAATGTATGCATCTTTTAAATATTTTAAATAAGAACCAATTGTTTCATTGTTGGTTTTATAAGCATTACTTTTTAAATGATTTGCTATTTTGTTAACAGACACATAACTTCCAATGGAATCGATAATGAACATCATCAATTTTTCAAGTAGATTTACATCTCTAACATTATACCTTTTAACAATATCCTTGAGTAAAATAGAATCTTTTAAATTTTGATAATAATTACATTTAATTTCAGTATCATGAAGCTTATATGTTTCAGACATTCCCCCATTTTTTAAATAATCAATATAGCTTTGTTTATTCCTCTCAAGATCATTAAAACCCAAATATTCACAATAGCTAAATGGAAAAATATTAAAAATAAGATACCTGCCAGTTAGATATGTCGAAAGCTCATTAGACAATAAATTAGCATTAGAACCTGTAATAAATATTTCATAATTGTTAATATAACTATGTGATAGAGAATTGACTATTTTTTCCCATCCTTTTATTTCCTGAATTTCATCTAAAAAAAGATAAATTTTTCCATTGGGTTTTAACTCAGATAAATATTGATCAATTGATAATTGAAGCATATGACTTGTGTTTATAAAGTCTAATTCGTATATTTCCTTATTCAGATAAAAAATATTATTTGGAGGTACATTTTTATTAATAATCAGCCATTCAATCAACATTCTAAAAAGGTAACTTTTACCAACTCTTCGTTGACCTGTGATTACTTTTATTAAAGAATTATCAATATATTTTGAAAACTGCTCCATGTATTTTCTGCGAAAATATCCGGTTCTAATTGGCTCGTTGTTCCAAAAGTTATATTTTTTTAAAATTTCAATCATACTTGAAACTCCTGTCTGATAATCTGAATTCTTCAAATATAATAGAAAAATTAATTATTTTCAATAATAAAATATGTTTCAATAATTACATTTAGTTAGTTCTTTTATACTTTCAAGTAATAAAAAAATGATATTGACTTAATTATGAAATAGAAATACTCATAAGCCTTTGAGTTGACTTTTTTATTTTCTTTAATCATAAATTTATTAAAAATATTTAAAATCAATAATTTTAAATAGAAAATTTTATAAAATGAATATATTATTAGTTTCAAGCAAATATCCACCAGAATATGCAGGCTCAGGTTTACGAGCACATAATACTTATTTACGCTTGCAAAAAAAGTTTAATGTAAATTTTCAAGTATTGACCAGCTCTATTACAGAAAATAGCTTTAAAAAATATAAAATTAATGGAATTTCAGTAACAAGGATTGCTAAGAAAACAAATATACGCTTAACAATAAAAAAATCAGATTATTTTATAATAAAATTTTTAAAAAAAATTATAAATAAATTGTTTTCAATAATAGATTATTGGTTGGAAGCTATTCCAACATTTTTGTTTTTATTAAAGAATGACAAATACATAGATGTTATTCATATATTTGGAGAAACATGGGTAACTGCTGCAACCATTACTTATGCAAAATTTGCAAAAAAACCTTTTATTGTTGAACTGGTAAACCTTAAAAATTCTCCGCATCAATATGAGCCTGTTTGTTTTTCTTTATTATTGGGAAAATTCTTTCCCCAAAAAAATAAAATTATATGTATTTCTAAAAATTTAGAAAAGATTTGTTTAGAACATGGATATCAAAGTGATCAAATATGGTGCCGTCCAAATCCTATAGATGAAAGTTGTTTTAATTTCAACTATATAAAAAAAAGGTCGTTATTTCCATTTTTATCAGAAAAAGATATTTTGTTATTACATCTTGCTAAATTTATACCTCGTAAAAAGCAGCTTTTTGTTGTAAATTTAATGCAATATTTACCTGAAAACTATAAACTGATTTTAGCTGGTCCAATTGTTAATTCAGGTCCATTAAAACAAAGAGATAATGAGTATTACCAAAAGATTAAAGATGCAATTAATTCATTAAATCTAAAAGAACGTGTTTTTCTTTTTCCAGGATTTATTGATAATCCACAAGATTATATTAAAGAAGCTGATGTTTTTTTATTACCTGCAACTGGAGAAGCTTTTGGAACACCAGTTTTTGAAGCAATTGCTTGCGGCGTTCCAGCGGTTACCAACGATATTCCAAATGTGTTTGATCAATGGATAAAAAATGGTTATAATGGTTATATTTGTAAATTAGATTATCAACTATGGGTAGAAAAAATTCAATTAGCAGCAAAAATTGAAAGTGAAAACATGAAAAAAGCATCAAATGAAATACTTAAATCTGCATCAACTGATGTAATAGACAGGACGTATTTTCAGCTTTTACAATCAATGAAAAATTAAATACAGATTTAGTTATAAAGATTTTGGCAAGGCGCCATATCAAAATTATCCGCAGGCGTATATTAGTACGTTGAGGACGAATTTTGATATGGGAACATAGTCCAAAATCTTTATAACTAAATCTGTAGTTGATTCATCAGAAAAAGGGCGTATACAATAGAGGACAATGCTGTTGAATTAATGAATTGGAGTCCCAAATCTTTAGAATTGGGCGTGAATAATGCAAATTAATATATAAATACATATTTTCTTATTATTATTTCACGCCCAAATCTAAAGATTTGGGACTCCAATTCTTAATTCAAAAGTATAGAAATCCATCTATTTGGATACGCCTCCAGAAAAATCAAAATACAGATATTAAATAAGATGGTCTCGTAAAAAGTAAATTTTACAAAAATCGGTATTAATAATTTCAAATTGTTACACAGATAAAATCTCATTTTTCTGACTTTTTACGAGTTCATCAAATAAAAGGAAATCTAAAAAAATTAATTTTTGAAAAGGAAACATAAAATGAAAAAAGTTTTTATAACTGGTGGAGCAGGCTTTGTTGGTTCAAAAGTTGCTCATATATTTGTTGAAAATGGATATAAGGTTTTTATTTACGATACATTTAAACAATACCTGATTCCTAAGCCAGATGAAAAGCCATATAATTTATTAATAAGGCTTGGAGATATTTTTGATAAAATAGAACTGGTTCAAGGAGATACTTTAAATAAAGATTATTTAAGAAGAAGCTTAAACAAAATAAAACCAGATATTATTGTACATATGGCATCTTTACCTCTTGCAGTTGTTGCTATTGAACATTCAGAAGAGGCTTTTGATTCTATTTTAAACAGTACAGTCAATATCATGGAAATAATGAGGGATTTTGATCATCCTTGCAGGCTTGTTTATATTTCTTCAAGTATGGTTTATGGTAATTTTAAGGGTGACAGTGTTAAAGAAGATGAGCCAAAGGATCCAAAAGATATTTATGGATCTTTAAAACTTGCTGGAGAGATTATTGTTCGCGGATATATGAAAAGATATAAAATTGAAACAAGTATGGTTCGTCCTTCAGCTGTTTATGGGCCATATGACGCTAATCAAAGAGTATTATATAAATTTATTACTCAGGCTGTAAAAGGAGAAAAAATTACATTAGATGGTGATGGAAGCATGAAGTTAGATTTTACAAATGTTGCAGATACAGCAATGGGTATTTATCTTGTTGCAACTCATAAAAATGCAATTGGAGAAGTCTTTAATATTACACGCGGAGAAGCCAGATCATTAAAAGATGCTATTGATATTATAAAAAGTCATTTTCCAAATATTGAAATCCTTTATGGGCCTGTTCCAGATCATGTTCCCAAAAGAGGAACACTTGATATTACAAAAGCTCAAACATT
>Ga0272440_1003985_pt1 | contig 10751 bp, 4 predicted proteins | sample SSMMMBAug17_FD_192440 | JGI IMG/M metagenome (GOLD analysis project Ga0272440, IMG submission 192440) | Marine sediment archaeal communities from Little Sippewissett salt marsh, Falmouth, MA, United States - SSM-MMB-Aug17 | ecosystem: Environmental > Aquatic > Marine > Wetlands > Sediment ... | reverse complement strand
ATCTTTTAATTCTTCATACCCATCTTTTGGTTCATCGCTTTTATCATCTTCTTTTCTTAAAGCAGGATATCTGACCTTTATTTCTTCATTTGAATTATAAAAAAGCATTTTAAAAAGATTTTGCAGCCCTGATATATCGCTATCCCAAAGTTCTTTTAGCTTATCTATTGTTTGCTGTACAATTTCTTTTTCATCAAATTCCTTTTCATAAGAAACTATATCATTGACTTCAATCTTAATACTGCCAAACCCAAGGGCTTTTCCAGTGCCTAGTTTATGTGCCATATCTGGTTCTAAATGCAGACAATATAATAAAAAGCCAAGCTCCCATGATTTAAGATTTTCATATTTGACTTCAAAAGTAAACTCTTGATTTTCTTGAGTAGCCTGCATTGATCTATTATTAATTGTTTCTTTGATCTTATCTTTTATAACCTGTTTCCAGCCTTGATGATGTATGTAAAATTTTCGGCCTGGTACTTTATCATTTTTTTTAGGCATTGACCATGAAGGTCTTGGCCTTTCTAAAAGAGGTAAAGTAATATGTTTGCCATTTTCTAACATTTTTATTTCATTATTTTTAGGAAAAGCAAATCCAAATGCAACTCTTCCTTTATAAAAGCCAGTTCCAAAAATTGAACAGGCAGGGCATAAGCCTTCAGGATGATGTTGATAAAGCTCTTTTAAACCTTTATCATTAATATTCTTTTCAGTTTCTTTATCTAAAATCTCTCTTACACATGGTCTTAAATCATCTATTTTTTCTCCTAATAAATCATCTCTCATTTTTTCGCCTAATACTTTATTATCTACCCATCGAGATATTTTTACAGGTACAATATCAGTTACAGCCACTTTTATAATTTTATTATTTTGATCTTTTTCTTCAAGCTTATAAAAATAAACCAGATCATCATTTTTCAATATTCCATTTTCAGGTAAACGAGTATGAAAAACTTCTGGAATACTATGAACATTTTTTTTATACTCTTCACATAACTGTTTAAATTTATCTTCAATTAGGGATGAAACAGGCAATTTTGTTTGATTTGGTATTGGAATAAAAACTCTTTCACATCTTTTAGTCATTTTATATTTGATCCCATCTTTTTCAACTTCATATGCAGGGACAGCGCGATCTCTTTTAACTATTCTATCAGGCCGACCTTCTTTTATGCTATTTACACGAATTATATCCAGATTTACCTTATTATGCATTATCATTAAAGGGTCTTTTGGTATATTTTGATCTTTATTACTATTAACTTTTTTTACTTCAATTTTATTAGGACCTGTAAAATAAACATAACCATTTATATCACCGGATTTTTTTTGATTGCAATTTTTTTTTGGTTTTTTTTCTAAAGCTAATTTATCCATCCCATGTGGGGCACATTTATACCAATGGGTCTTATTTTTACCATTTTTTAGCTCAGCATCTTTACTCAATAAGACTCTATTATTTCCTGAATTATTATTTATTATCTGATCCGCTTTTGTTGCCTGCTTTGGCCTTGAATTTTCTTGATCCGGATATTTTTTTCCATTATAATATCCCTTTGCACCTTCTGAGTTAATATTATTAATTAAATCAGGACGATCATAAATTGGTAAACGAACTTCTTCCATTTCTTCAATAAATAATTTATTATCTTTATCTCTAATAATCATTCCTGGCTTACAATTTTCCAATCCTTTAGCTTCCATACGCCATGAAAGCCTTTTCTTTTCATCAAATATTCTCATACAAGAATTAGTTAACGCTTCAAAAACAGAAGAAATCATTCCCTTAATTTCAGAGCCAGGAATACATAATTCCTCATTTATTTTGAACCAGTTATATTTTTTATGATGATTTGTATCTTGTTTATCTTTTTTTTCATTAGCTTCACCAGTATCAGGAATAATTAAAGGTGTAAGTGTTTTTATAGTACATATAATCTTACCAGAATAAAATTTTTTGTTTATTGTTATATGACTTGGAGGAGTATTTGTACGCTTTACTTTTGCATTTGTAAATGGAAAAAAGTAATGCGGCCAATAGATTTTTTGTTCATCTAACTTAATTTTTATATCTGATAAATCCATTGGTAATTCTATTTTTGAATCTATTTTTGTATTTTCATCTGCTTTGTAATTAATCCATCCATAACCAATATTCCCAAGAGCCCCTAATGGATATAGACCATTATTAATATCTTCTAAAGCTTTATTAAGTGCGTTTTCCTCTTCATCGCTGATATCATTATGTATCCATATTTTACCTTTAAATTCTATTGCTTTTGAAGGCGTACCTGTTACAGGCATATTATCAAATTTATGTTTATCTATAGCTCCAGCAGTAAAACGATCAATTGCGACCCTGTCTAACAATTTTTGCTTTACATCGCCTTGTATGATCAAGTCTTCAACTCTAATTTTTCCAGCCTCATGCTCATTACCAAATAATCTACAAAGAAGGCATTCACAATCTTCATGTTCTATTGAAAGAAGGTTTTGTCCTTTTTTATTCTTATATCTTCGACCAACAGCAGTGCGAAGAATTCCTCGAAATGATTCGCCTTTTAGTAAAAAGTCAATCTTTGTATTATTATTATTATCTACTTTTATTGATTGGTAACAAAGTGCATCAATGCCGCTGTTATCATCTTTATTTTTGTAAAGCAGAGTTTCAATAGGGGCTTTTGTTAAAAAGGGAGAATTTACATTAATTTCTATTTCCTTTAAAGTATGCCAGGGATAATTTTGTTCAGAAGATATTTTAAGTTCTTGCATATCTTTTGGTAATTTCTTTCTACCGCCATACCATATCTCATATTCTGCCAGATCTTTCAGATTCCAGCAGCAATATTCTAATTTTTGCAAACAAAATCTTCCTTTTCCAGTTCCTGCCCCACCTGACATAAAAGCCATTTCTTGCTGCCACCATCCCAAAACATCTATTAATTTTTTTGGTAAATTATCTTCATTGGTTCTAAGCCTTAATTCAAAAGGAAATGATACACCTTTTGGGCCAACTTCCATATCAAATAAAGCACCTTTAGAAACAGTACCTGTGGATTGGTTAATACGAATTCTATGCCTGATTTGCGGAGGTTTTTTATATTCTGAAACACTGTCTTTTAAAGTAATGTTTCTGAGTAAATTACATACTGGACATGAACATGGAACATCATTTCCTAATTCTACCCTGCATCCTGTGCCAAATGCCACAGCCAAATCTCTCCTTAATATACCACGGAGAACTGATCTGGGCAGTCTTAATTGGCCATTTTTGTTTGTAAGCAGTAGCATATTTGTTTGATCTGAACTATCATTTAACTTATTCCATCCAAAGAAAAAAGGAGTCATTGCTTTAAGCTCACCAATAATTAAAAATTCATAAATACTATTTGAACTTTTTCTGGCTCTAATATTTTGATCAATATCTTTAGATTTTTGTAATGAAATACTGGCACCAAGGGGTCTTTGACTTTCAAAGGATTCTGGAACATTTTCTTTAGCCTGACCATACAAGGCATTTCCCATTTCTTCACAAAAATTATTCCACTCAGCGTTATATTTTTTTTTTGATAATTCATATTTTTTAATAATCCAATTGCGCATCTTTGTATCTTCAATTTCTATATCCCATATATAATGATCTTTTGGTTTTCCTTTTCTATCAATATGACCTGTTGGCAGGTTGATATCATTAACATTATATCTTCTAAGCTCTCTGAATACATCTGAAAATATTCTTAAATGAACCAGTTTACCACTATTTTTAAAAGCATCAGATACTTTTTCTGCTAATTTTTTGATTTCTTTATCATATTCGACTTCTTGATCATGTAAGGTTTTGGATTGCTCTTCAGGTTTTTCATATTCGTCAGGTTCTTCACCATTTTTATAAAGATATTTTTCTTTTTTTACTTCATTATCTTCTATTATTTCCAATGTAATTAAAGCTCCTGAAATATGATCTACAATTTTTAAAGCATCTTTAATTAAAGCCTTTACTTCTTCCCCTGCATTATCATCCACATAAATCTGACCATAAAAAGTATTATATTTTTCATGATCAACTTCCCATATATTAAAAAAATCTTCAGCTTTTCCACTTTTCTGGTCAACTCTGTTCACAACCCTCTGACATGTAATTTTCTTTAAATCCAATAAAGGAGGATTATTACTATTTTCTGTAGCTGGCAGGTTAAAATTTAAAAATTTAACATGATATTTATCTGTGCCTTCTACAATATTTCTTTTAACTTCATTATTTACAGTTACCTTATCGTATCTTCCTAAAATTAGACAGTATGGGCATGGATTATCTTTGTTGCATTGATGTTTTTTATCATCCCAAGACCAGGTTAAAGTCTGTCGTCTTCGCAATCGTTTCATATTTAGGCCCTGTTCCCAGCATATTTTAGCCTGACTATTAAATTCACCATTACAACATTTTTTTTCTTTATACTTACCATTATTCATCCAGAGTATCTCTTCAACAGCCTTAATAACAGCAGATCTAATAAGAGTTCCTGTAATATAAGGTCTTCCTTTTAAGGTTTTTTTATCCTTATGCCATCTTGCAAAGGAAAAACCACGTAAAAAAGTAAGCTTATTTCTGTCAGATTTTTTATGCCAGTCTAACAGGCGATAAGGTTCAATAAATGTAAGTTTTATATTATATATCATGTTATTCCTCCGATTAATATTTAAGTATATATTAACCAAATAATCTCTGATTTTTGTTCTTCAGGTATATTCCAATTATTTAGTAAATTTTCTAAAACTTTTTCTTTGTCAGATATGGCAATCAGGACATATTCATATTCTTCTTTTGATAAAAATTTAATAGTTGTTGGAGTTTGTGGATTTCTTTGCTTAACCTTCTGATTAATACTTTGAATTTCATTACCTTTTATTTTTACCCAGCCAACCCAGTAATAATCAGAGTTATACATAAGTTTTCTTAGTTCAACCAGGTCTGAATTATCCCCATCTTTACCAGGAATTTCAAAATCATCATATTCGTCATATTCAATAGGCAGTTCAATATAATTTTTTTCAAGAGATAATTTTATTGTGTTTTTGTCTTCGCTGCTACCTCCATATGCTTTTATAGCAAGTACTTCTTTATCAACACGCTTTAAAATAAACAAATCTGTTATCCTGTCAGGTATTAAATCTGTTATCCAATCAGGCAATGCAAATCTTTTTTTGCTTATTTTTGCCAACTGAACATTTCGTACAGCGTGCCAAAATGAAGGTACATGTTCTTTTACCTTTGCATTATTTAGCATTTTTAACCAATACGTAAAAATATTTTCAGCCATTTTAGTATCAGATATTTTTTGCTGCCACCAATTATAAAGGCTTTCTAATGGACTGCCAGACTTTATTGAAGCAGGATTTATTTCAGGCAGCTGCTTTTCAATATCTGAAAAAAGTTCCATTCTTTGTTTATCTTCAAGATATGGGCCGCAAAACGCAGATAAAAATAATCTTTCAAGTCTATCTAATTCGTCGGTTAATGACCTGTAAACTGTACAAATTACATTATAAGCTGAGCCTAAAAGACCTTTGTTTTGAATTTGATTAGTAATTGGATAGTTAGCAGCTTGCTTTTTACAAATTAAAAAAAGTCTTATTGAAATTGAATTTTTAACTGCATACTTCATAGCAATGTGAAATTTTGCCTGCCTTTTAATATATCTGAATAATTCTTTATCAATAGTAAGCTCATAAATGAAATATTTAAGATATTCAAGATTCACACTAAGGTCATTGGCAGTCTTTGTACCTGCCATTGAAAAATCTTTCCAATTTACTGCTATTGTATCAAAAGTATCTATTGGTAATTCTGTCCATTCATCATACCATGGGAAATAACAAATTGTATCTTCAGGTAAGGAATCTTTTATTTCCTGTCTTAGTCCATTTAAAGGAATTAATCGAAGAGTTGAAGGTATTGTATCAATTGTTATGCGGTCTCTAATATCATTTGCTATATTATTAATTTTTTCTGAAAATCGATCAGATACATCATCAAATGCTACAGAAAAAAATATTCCAATATCCAGTATTGTTAAACATAACTGCATATCTTCAAGGTTTTCAATACATTTAATATTGTTTAAAGTAGTTAATGAATTTTCTAAATCTTGAGAATATTGAGCCAGACTTGTTTCAATAGAATCTTCTATATTTGATTCATTTTTTATAAGATCCCAGCTTTCCTTTATTATTTTTATAATATCAGTGCGCTCTGAATAGAACAGCTTTGCTCTGCCCCAGGCTAATAAAAGGTAGAATTCTTCAGAATATAAAGCTTTATCTGGTTCTATTAAATCATAATTTGGTAACATTTTGTAATTCCTGAAATAATAGTTTATTTTTATAATCAAAATTTTTTTTGAAATAGAATGTAAGCATATTAATATGAAAAGCTGCTTTTTGATTTATTCTATAATCATATGTCCAGCCTCTTAAAATCAACAAAAGATGACGTGAAAGTTGTTTATCTTCTATAGTAAAATTAACCTTAGTCCATGTTTCAATGTCAATATGGTAAAATGATTCATTAGTGTGTCTTTTTATATTTACTTTTTTTGTGGCGTTAGATTCCCATAATTCAACAGCCTTTTCCCAATAAAAATATGATAAGTCCTTAATTGAATTATTTACTTTTTCAAAAGTCTCATAAGAACAGTCTTTACATGATGACTTTTTTACCTTACATTTTTTAAAAATATTAAGATCAATATTAATATTTTGTTGAACATAATTCTCCCACATTTGTTTTTCTTTTTTTTCTGAATAAGGTGTATTAGAGAGCATATGATCACGAATTCCATAATGCCATTTTTTAGGATCCAGAGAACCATGTAAATATATTTCAACCTGTCTTATAGTTTTAGATGGGTTTAGATCAATTAAATTAGCTTTATATGCTAAAGGCGGTAGAGACTTGCCTCCAAATAAATTGCTTTTATATGTAGCTGGAAGAACTGGTGTTATTTTTCTACCTTGTTTTTCATGTCTTATAAATGTTTTTAAAGAACAAGGGCAAAAAGAATATTTGCCATGAATAGAATCAATATATTTAGAAGTAGATACCGGCATAATCCACTTATCTGTCCTGATGAACTGCCATTGTTTATTTTTTAAAGGTTCAGGCAATAGTTTTTTTTTAGGAATTTCACAGCTTACATTTTTAGAATTTTTAGCAATATCTCTCCATCTTTGAATCCATATTGCAGACCTTTGAACATCCTCTACAACAGTTTCCTTCCCTGACAAATATTTTGTATAAAAAAAACGAATTAATTCTTTTTCATAATTTATAATCGCATATTGATCGCCATTAACCCAATCGTTATTAATACAAACTAAATTATATATTTTTTTACCATTTTCTAATTTAAAATTTTCAGGAACATGATCTTGTAATATATAACCCTTTTTATTATTTATTTTAACCCAGCATTTTCCATGAGAGTCTAGTGATGATATTTTAGCTTCCGGTATTATATCACCTGGTTTAGACATAATTCACCTCACACATTTCTGATAAAATTTTTTGAATTGTGCCTTTACATCTATGTTTTTTTTGTCGACAATTGTCATAACTTATTCCCATTTCCAAAGCCAGTGCCTCTGTATTATCACTTTCAAGAATGCTGAGATAAAATGGCACACATTTATCAATATGTATACATTGTTTAAGACATTCGATTATTTCCTGTAGTTCATTATCTTCACAATGAATTATCATATCTAATTCAATAGTTTTACTTATCTTATCTTTATTGGATTTTTCAATAAAATCAGCAATTCGCCTCCTATATATTGTCCAAAACAGAGATCGGTAATATGTTATTGAGGTTTCTTTATTTAAATTCTGCAATATTCCATAATGAGCTAACGAAATAATATCTTCTTTATCCATAACAGAAATAAAGGAATATCGAAAATTTAGATGGTTTGTGATCTTTACAAGAGTACGAATATGAATCTCACAAAAGCCTTTATTTTTAATTTTACAATTTGAACAATTAATCCCTTTACCTTTTATCTTTACACAGGGATGTGGTTTAATATATTTATCTGTTTTCATTTAAAAAGCCATTCTTTCAATTTAAATAGCGCATTTATATAGTTTAAAACACATATTAGTATATATATTAATGTCATCTTTTATAAGATATTTTATTTCTTTAAATCCTTCCAGAATTGTATTTATCGGATCAAACATTGCCTCATCTTTTAGTTTTTTTAAAATTTTTTCTATAAATTCATTATTAAAATCACTTTGTACCTCCCACATTGTGGCTAAAACTTCACTTGCTCCTTTTAGTAAAAGAATTGAAGCTGCTGAAATATGTTCATCTATTGGATTATTAAGAGGTGTCATCAGGTCTGTTTCGCAGGCTCCAAGATATACCCTGTTTCCTGAAAGAAAGGATTCTTGTGAGGCAAGAGATAACAAGCTTAAATGATCTTTAAGTAATAATTTAGAAAAAAATGGATTAACAGTATCTGCCTGACCATGACATAAAATTGTAAGCAGCCCTGGAGAATCATTTTTTAAGTTAGTTAAATCCTCTAATGAAGCATCAATTTTTTTTATGTCAAATTTTTCATGCAGGCTTTTTAATCCTTCTAAAATTCTTTCTTCTTTTTCGCTGAAATATTGAAGGATCTGTGTTTTTTTATTATCTTCCATATTTTCTACCGGCTTCATAGAAAGTGTTGGCCAATATGTACAATTGTATTCTGCACAAAGGATAGAACGATTATGAATTGAACTATGAATTGGTATGCGATGTAAGAAATCATGAGGTATTAATACCATGTTTCTTTTTTCTTCTGTAATTTTAAAAAGAAAATTTAATTCTTCTCCTGATATTTTACAAAGTTCTTTTAAGCTTTTACTTGATCCATCTCGACAATTATATTCAAAGCTAAAATATAGTGATTGCCACTCCTGATATTTATTCCATATAAGATTATAGTTAAATCTATATTTATCATCATAATTCCAGCCATTGTTATATATTAAAGCAAAACCTTTTCTATCATCTTCAAATTCCTCAAGTTGAACAAGATAAAATTGAACAATAATTGAATTTGTTTTTGTAACCTCTGATTTAAAATGATTTTTTTTAGGTATTTCTGGTTTTGTCTTAGATAATCCTTTAATATAATGACTCCCAAGAGCTTTAGCATATTGTTCAAGCACCTTATTGAGCTTTTCATTATTCACTTGTTCAATAACCTGCCATGTTAATGCTGGTCTACTTTTTATAGAGTCTGCTATGTCATTTGCTAATTTTAAATCATTATCTTCAATGGCTGCTAAAAAAGCTAAATCATATAAATCTCGCTGTTTTGACCAGTACCATCTAATATGAAGTGAGGATATTTTAAGAGACTTTTCTTCAGCTAAATCCCATAAAAGAGTAGCTGCCCTTTTCCATGCCGGCTTTTTAGATTTATAGAGATATCGAATAAATTTAACTGTGTCACTCCATAATGGATGAAAAAAAGGAGTACTATTATGCCTTAATCTATTATATAGTTTAATAAAAAAAGTTTCTCTTTGATCCATATTATTTATTACTGCTACTTTATATTGTTCTAATTCTAATCCATCTTCTAATTTTGATCCATCTTTACCAGTAAAACTGAAAAGAACATTTTTTATTATTTCATCTTGATAATCCCCATTTTCTTTATATTCAAGCAGTAACCTGATCTGATAGAATTCAATTATTTTATCAATACTGAAATCTTGAATAGACACTCCTTTTGTTGCATTTTTAAGCATTTTTTTTATTTCATCATTTGCCAGCCCGCATTCTTCCAATTTTTCAACAGGCAGTTCGCATCTATTCAGTTCTAAAGCAGCAAGACCTGCAATATGCTTTGCTTCAGGATTCCTTGATTTTTTGCACAATTCAAGGGCCTTTTTTAAAGCCTCTATTTTTTTTGCAGGGGGTGTAAATCCTTTTGGTCTAATTATTCTTGAGCGATATAAATAAGCTCTTGCCATATCAACTGAAACATCAATTTTATTTTCTTTAGATTTTATTCCATTAACTTTATCAAATAACCTGACAGCTTTTTCTAAAACCTTTCTCTGCTCATCATGCTTCCAATCATTACGACCATATTGTTCATACTCTTTAATAAGATACTGTCCTATTTTTTTTAATGTATCGGCAAAATCATCTTTATCTGATTTATCTATTTTTGGTTCTGATAATCCTGTAAAAAAAGGTTCATCATTACTTGAATTAAACTCATTAATTAATAGATATATTAATTTTGGATTGTTTTGCTTGTTTGATGAGAAAAGTTGCTTTTTGTTTACAGTAAGTTCAGGTAATTTTAATTCTGTAAAATTCATATTTTAAGCTCCTGGGAATGTTTTTTATAATTAAAATGGATTTATTACTTGATAATATCCATAATGTTTAAAAACTTCAATAAAAAATAAAAATAAATATGTCAATAAAATATTTTATCATTTTTATTTAATATTTCAATTTTATAAAGATTAAATTAAAAATATTTCAATTTTTCTAAATTTTGTCAAAATAATTATTAAAAAGAGATTTAGCAATTATTGTTTTTTTTCAGGAAAAAAGCTAATCAAATCATCTACAATGTCTTCAATAAATTTTTTTAAAGAGTCACCTTCTTCTGGGTTTTGCCATTTATACCACTCATCAAAATAAATTCTTCGAGCATCTTTGGTT
>Ga0272440_1003984_pt1 | contig 10755 bp, 21 predicted proteins | sample SSMMMBAug17_FD_192440 | JGI IMG/M metagenome (GOLD analysis project Ga0272440, IMG submission 192440) | Marine sediment archaeal communities from Little Sippewissett salt marsh, Falmouth, MA, United States - SSM-MMB-Aug17 | ecosystem: Environmental > Aquatic > Marine > Wetlands > Sediment ... | reverse complement strand
ATCGTACTTATCAGTTAGTCCTTTCCCTTCCCATTGTTCTGTAATTGTTGGATTTTTTGTTTGACTGTTGTTTGACTGTTGTTTGACAATTTCATCATTCCAGCATTTACCATTTAGCCAAGTTGTTGGATGTTTTTGAAATTGTTTATCAATAATGCTTTCATGATATTCTTTTGCTTTAAATATTGCAAGTTCTCTTTCTTCTTGTTTTAACTTACTCCAAATTTTAAAAGATTTTTCTTTATCAACCTTTTTTTTATAGTTTTCCCAAAATTGAGAAAATGAATTTTCTATATTAGCAGATTTTTCTGCGGTATTAGTTTTTTTAGTAATTACTTCTTTAGTATTTACTTCATTAGTATTTAGTAAAGGTAAGTAATTAGTAGTGTCTGATTTTCCGATTTCCGTTTTCTGTACTGTCGGTTTTCCGATTTCCGTTTTCTGGTTAACCGGTTTTTGACAAGTCCAATGAACTTTATAAACATAACCTTTATATAAACCATTCACATCTTTTACTTTTTTTTGTTCAATATATCCAGTTTCTATAAGTTCTCTAAAAGCTGTAGTAATTGAATGTCTTCCTTCTGTAAAGTGTTTTATTAGTTCTTGTTGTGATAATTCCCAATTTTTTGGAAGCGTAGCAAGATAATAATAAATTCCTTTTGCTCTTGCTGATAAATCTTTTCTTCTCGCAACTTCATTACATACTATGCAATAATCTTTTAATTCATCAGGGGTTTTAATCATAATTAATCCTATACTAATTTTAATTTTTTGTGTAGATAAGTAACACCTTTTTGAGTAAGAAGAGTTTTAAAATATAATATAGATTCTCCTGTTTTAGGGTGTATATAACTTTTTTCTACAAGTTTAAAATATTTAGAATTTACATAATTTTGATAGGGCTTATTATTAGCGTTTAATATACCTAAATCTCTTAATTTTTGGTATAAAAGATTTCTACCTAAAATTTTACCTGATTCATCTTTAATTAAAAGAGTTTTTGCAACATCGTTTAAATCAATTAAAGTTTGACTATTCATAGCATCATTAAAAAAATCAACTTTTGGCTTTTGAGATAAAAGTTTTTTCTCTTGTTTTTTGTTTTTCTCTTTAAGTAATAAAACTTCTTTCTCTGCTTCCATTGCAATTTTCAATATTTCCATTCTTGATAATCGCTTTGGTTGTTTTAATCTTTTTTCACATTCAATAAAATATTGTCTTGCTTGCTTGCCTCTTTCAGTTCCTTCTATCATTGCAAGTTCTTTTGCAACGTCAATATTTAAGATATAATCATGTTTCCAGTTTTTACCCTCCATAATTTTGTGGAGCGTAAAATCTTGACCTGGGACAAAACTATATTTTTCTATTCTGTTTTTAATCCATGTTGTAAAATCTTGTTTACTCTGTAAAAACTCATGTAAATCTCGACCTTTTATAAATTGTTGATTAGCATCGTTTATTGTAACCTTAATTAACTCATTCATTTTTCAATCTCCCTAATTATTAAATCTAAAATCCATTGATATAATGGTTTTCTGTCTTGTTTTGCTTTCTCTTTTGCCTTTTTGTGAAAATCCTCAGTCATTTGTAAAGGAAAGTTTTTAATCTTCATAGTTGCCTCTTTCTTTTGATTACTTATTTATTTACTAACTATTATAACACCATAAAACACGAATAGCAATAAACTTTATCGTTTTGTCGGCTTCAACAAAACGATAAAGTTTGACCATCTCGTTAACGTCACCAAAATGGTTATTTTAATTCTTTTAAATTACATAGTGGTATTACGGGAATAATTGGCATAATTGGATTTTTACCAATTAATTGACATCTTGCATGAGTTTTATTTTTTTCTAAAATTTTAACTTTGTACCCAAAAACTGTGTGAATATATATTTTCATTCTGCTAACCAATTCTTGCCTTTGCAGGCAGTTATATTAAACTGTTCATAAAGATATTTATCTTTAAATTTGATATGAATTGTGCCTTTTTTAAATGCTTTAATATCAAAAAATTCTGATTCATACCATTGTCCAAACTGTTTTTGTTCCCTAAAAACTGATTCCATTGTTGTAATTGAGTTATAGTCTTTTCCAGAAATATAACATAATGCTTTATCTAAATCTTTAATCGTGTCTAATCTTTGGTAATTCCAGTTTGGGTAATCATACCAGCGAGTATCAGAAAAAGCATAAGGAAGTATTATTTTTTTGTTCACTTTCCAACGATCATTAGTTTTCCAGCCCTCAACATAGCATCTATTTTCTTTATAATATTTTGTAAGTTCTTCAAAACAGTCAACTACGCATTGTTGCATAATATTATCCCGATTAAAAAAAAGATCATCCAAAACAGCAATAATATTATCTTTTGTTAAACTGTAATTTCTGATTAGCTCTTCTTTAGATTGAAAATCATTTTGCACTTTTGAAGTTAAGTATTTTCTTACTTTAGTTTCTGAAAAAATCTTTGACCAAATTTCTGATTTAAGTTCATTCATATAATTATTATAATCAGTTGCTGAACTACCAGTATATTTTTTATCAATATCTGCAAGTGTTCTTGTCTGGTTTAATAAACCTTGCGAGTAATGCTTCATTTCATTCATGATCTGAATTTTTTGTTTTAGCAACTCGCTAACTTTGTTATATCTAGTTATTATATTTTCAAGATTATCATTTCTGGCAATCTCATTTTTTGTAAAATCAAAATTAACACTTTGCTCTTTATCTTTTAAATTAAAATTAAAAGGGTTCTCCGGTCTTATTGTCTGTACTTTAATTAAACTGACTTCAACTTTTGTTTTTCGTTCAGAATCTACAAAACAACTGCCTAAATCTTCTATAGTTCCGTCAAGGTCTTCTACAATTTGTTTTAAATTTCTTATTTTAGCCGTTTCTCTGCTTAAGTTAGCCGTATTTATTAAAGATATGACTTTTGCCCCATTGGCAATACTTAAAGCGTGCAAAACGTGGTCTATTCCGTTTTGAAATGGAGGATTCATAATTATATAATCATAGTACTTTTCAGGAGAGAACTTTAAAAAATCAAAATCAATCACATTAAATTCTTTTGAAATTAATAATTGATGCAATTCCGGTTCAATTTCTATACAGTCAATTTTTGCAGATTTGTAATAACCTCCTGTAAGTCTGTTTATATATTCAACAATATTTCCTTTTCCTGCATTTGGCTCTAAAATGTATTTATTTTGCACTTGCTCGCCTGATAACATTTTACTAATAACATTATCAGGAGTAGGGTAAAAGTTTTTATTAAACATCTGTTAACCTCATTTTTACAATTTCGATTTTATGACCTTTATACATCCATGAATTTTTCTTTTTTCTTCTGACTGAATAAAAGCCATTTCTTTTATAATTTTTTAAATTAAGCCATTCTTGTAAGTTATCATAAATTATTCCATCAATTTTATATTTTGCAATCTCATAAATTTCTACAAAAAAATTTTTATAATGGAACGAATAATTTTTTTTAGCTTTTTCTCTTTTTAATTTAGAGCCAAAAGCGTTATAGTTTAATCCATAATAACCAGTAAAAAAAGCAAGGTTATTTATTTTTTTACCATCTATTTTTAATTTTTGCATTACTACATCCTTTTTATTATATTGTTAAAGTATACCCGCCAAGCCTCTTAATAATGCTTAATTCTGGCGGGTTTTTTGGTTATTGATTAAATAAATTAGCTTCCTCTTAAAAAATCATTTAAAAGTTTAGTAAAATGCTTGTCGGTTACATTTTGTCCTTTTCGTAATCTACAATAAGAACTTAAATCTATACTAAATTTCCCTCTTTCTGTATTATAATCATGCCAGTGTAGCACCCATCCAGGATTTATATCATTTTCTATTGCAAATTTTATATCAGTCATTGAAAAGAAATAAATACAGCTAAAACTTGCTATATCTCCGATTCTATCACCTATCCAGCCATCAAACTCAAGGCTTGCTTCATCTTCAAACCTTTTGACTAGCTCATTGCAAGCTTTTTCATAGTTTTTAATTATTTTCATTTTTACCACTTACAATATTTTGATATTCTTTTTTTGTTATTTCTTTAAAATTTCCTCCGTCACAAGGAAAATTTAAACTTTCTACATTTTTTTCTTTTGGTGCTGATATTGTACATTTGCAATTGCAATCTTCACATTTATAAAATTTCATTTTCCCCTCTCGTATTGGTTTACTTTGTTATAAATACATTTTAAAGCATCTTCTAGCTGTAAAATGCAGTTGCTTTCGGACAATTTGCAATAATTAACACAATGGCAATTAGGACATTTAGCGTGTTTTAATTGGCGTTCTGGCTTCTTACTAAGTCTCATTTGTCTTTTGTTTAGTTCAACTTTAGTCATAAACTCCGCTTTCTATTTGATTTACTATTTTAGGTTTGATTTTAGCAAGCCAGCAATTATTTAAAACTGGCTTTATTTTTCGGTATAATCTGGCTTTTAATTCTTTTGCCTGATCTGTATTTTTTGAATGGTGTATTAAGTCGTGGCATTCTCGGCACAAATAAACAATATTATCAGGGGAATCAGTTCCTTGCTGGCTCCGAAATATAATATGATGTTTGTCTGTGGCTTCATTTTGGCAATTAAAACATTTCATTAAAACCTCATCCAGTCTGGTACTTCGTTAGCTTCTGGAATATAACAGCCCTCAGCAGCTGCAAAGTTACGTATAAACTCAATATATTTTGTAAATACAGTTGTATTCAGTTTAGTTGTAGAAATCTCAGCATATTTTATAACACCAAAAGCTTCAATTTTAGTAATAAAATTATCCAGTAAATCAGGATATTCAGCTAAAAACATTTCTTTAAAAATTATGTGTAGTTCGTCTGTGGTGTGTCCGCATTCTTTAGAAAACATACCTAAACACCACCAATAATAATTATTTTGGCTAAGTGTTCTTTTCATGTTTTTAACACATTCAAACTTGTAAGTTATCGGCTTTCCTGTTTTAGTTTTAAAGATTAGTGAATCCAGCTGTTTTTTAGCTAGATTCACATCACTTTTATTTTTTAATATTAGTTTCATAATTTGCTTTTTGCATTATTGATATTTGCTAATAAATGCTCTTTAAAAGATTCAGCTATTAATGTAAATTTATAGTCTGTAAATTCTGGAACATTTAAATCAAAAGACTCCAACCAAGTCAATAATTTTTCTTTATCAGGAGCTTGTCTTTTTGCTAATTCCTCAGCTTTTTTTCTTTCATTTTCTTTCCTTTCAGCTTCTTTTTTTTCTCTCAATTCTCTTTCAAGCTTTTCTTTTTTTTCTCTTTCAGCTTTCAGTTCTCTTTCTTTAGCATCTCTTTCAGCTTTTAATTGCCTGTCTTTTTCTTTTTGTTCCTCTCTCAATCTTTCATTTTCTTTTCTTATTTCTTCTTGTTTCTTATCAAATTCTTCTTTGTTTTTCTCAGCAGATTTAATAAGATTAGAATATTCTGACTCATCAAGATCAGCAAAAGAATCTTGTTTTTGTTCTTCTGTTAAAGGAAGAAAAGACCATAGCGGAGAAAGTTCAGTACGTCTTTTTTTATCAATTTCTTTTAACTTTTCTTCTTTCATCCTGTTAATTAGCTCTTGTTTTTTTCTTTCTTTTTCTTCTTCATAATTTGCTTTTTGACCTGCTAAAAATACAGTCCAAATATTTTTATCCATATTTTCAACATTAAAAGAGCTTCCATCAACTTCATATTTAGCAAGCTCAGCTAATCTTTCAGTTTTTAATTTTTCTTTTTTCTCAGCTTCTAAACGTTCATAATGTGTTTCAATTTCTTTTAACTTTTCTTCTTTATCAGAAACGGAATCTTTTATATATTTTCCAACACTATCAATTGCTTTTGAAAGCTGTAATACATCAGCCTTGATCTCTTTTCTTGCTTTTTCACTTCCTGTCCTAATCTTAGTTAGTTTCTTTCTTAATTCTTTTGCTTTTTCGCAAGTTTCAGGAGAAATTTCCATTGCTATAATTTCTTTAAAAGTTACATCATAAGCATTTAATTTAAAATCAAAAGGCTTAAATGTGTTTTCAATTTCTTTTGCTCTACCAGCTGGCAAAGTTAATTTGTTGCCAAAAATTTCATAAGTTTCCATGTTTTTTCCTTTTTTTTATTTAAGTGCTTTTAAACCATCTGCATAATCTTTTAATGTGCTTTTTTCGTGGAAAGCTTTAACAAAATCAGTATCAATTTTGCTTATTTCATTTTTTAAAAATGCTTTTACAGCACCTTCAAAATTTTTAGTTTCTTTAAGTAAATTAATTAAACTTATAGGTTTTCCGTCTTTAATTGCAGTATTATTTTTTAAATATTTTTCGCAATCTGCAAGCATCCCATTTAATCCAACTTTTAAAAGTACATTAGAAATATTTGCAATAGTTTCAAATTTATCTTTTATACAGTTTTTACATAATACAGTATTATATTTTTCTAAACTTTCTCTTGCTTCCCTTTCTGAAACTTCACTTTCACAATTTCCGCAAAAGTGACCTTCTGGTTTTTTAGTAGATTCTTTATATTTTTTAAGGTCAACATCTCCGTCAATTTCTTTATTTTCAGTGTCCACAGGATCGCTTTCAGATATTTCCATCGCGAGCATCCACAAATAACGTCTTAAAAACGTTATTGTTCCTCCTAGATTTTGGATTTTTGAAGCTCCTAAAATAACGGCTTCTGATTTTTCGACTTGAAAAAGTATTTTTTCTTCTGGTTTTTCTGAATTTACAATAGTTAGTGTCGGCAATTCTCCGAAAGAACAAAAACCACAAAGACCGTTCTTTTGTAGTTGCTTTTGCGTTTCTGGTAAAAAATCTTCTAGTTGATAATGATAAATAGTAGTTTTATAACCAGTATTTTTATTAGTTCTGGTTGATGTCCCAGTTTTTTTAATACCAGAATTTAATAGCCCAACCCTGGCATCAGTTAGCTTTTTGTAGATTGTCATCTTTTCCCTCCAATAATTTTAATATTCTTTTTAAAGATTCAATTTGCCCCTTACAAAAAGCAATAGAGAACATATCAATTATATGCTCATCTCCTATGCTTTTTTCTGCTTTCTCTTCGTCTTCTTTTAAAACAGATTTGATTATTTTTAAATCTGTTTTAATTATTTTTTTTAAAGATTCCATGCTTATCTCCTTTTTTTACAAAAATATATTTTTAATACTAGAAAGTCAAGTTTTTTTTAATTTTCATATATAGAAAAATCTAATTTTCTTGACATAATAAAATTTTAAATGTATCTTTGTAGTAACTTAAAAAAAAGGTTATTATGGATTACGAAAGAAAAGCAGAGAATTATTATATTGATCTTGCTTGCAATATAGATGAGCAAGACAATATAGTGGATTCAGGTGTTTTTAGTAATCAGATTTGGGAAATAAAGCAATATGATAAAGAGTATTGCTTATTTATAAACAATGAAGAAATTGAGGATTCTAATAATATAGATTCCTTAAAAATATTAATTGAAACACTAGAATTTTATGAAGAAATAAGGAGGCAAAATTGAAAGAAAATGAATTTATTAAAAGGGAGCTTGTTAAGCTTATTATTAAAAGGAAATGCGTTCCAAAAAAGATTTATTTTTGTAAAAATGGTAATAAATCTAAATTATGTAGAGACTTATTTCAGGTATCTACATTTTTAGGAATAAGTTACAATACTGCTGTAACTTATAGCAGTATTAAAAAAAATTGTATAGGCTCAGATAAGAGATTTTTCAAAATTAATTCTTATGAGTATTTAGAATTAATTTTGAAAAGATTATAATGAGTTGTAATTGAAAGTATCAATAGACGGTGACTTATAGTGTGCCTCTCGTGAATTTTGGATACTTGCGACAAATCCAAGTGGCACACAATAAAGTGTTATAAACTGTAAAATTGGAGTAAATATGATAGAGAATAGTAATAGAGATTACCCAGAAGATTTTGATAAAGAAAATGGCTTATATTTATGCAAATGTTCTTGTTGTGGTAGAGAGTTTACAGGTCATAAAAGAAGAGTTTTGTGTAAATTGTGCAGTATAAATAAAAATTTAATAATGCTAGACAAGGCAAATAATGTTTTTCAGCCTACAAACGTTATTAAATGGAAGAGGGTTTACAGGAAACACGGAAATAATTACAAGGAAGAAAGGATTTTAATGCAACAATATATAAATAGTGATTACAAAGTAAAGTGGGAAAAAGTAGATATAGAGGATGATGGTTACTTTGATTGATTATTGTTTATAACGGATGCTATGCAAGTTGACGTTTTAATGTCAAATAGCATTTTGTTAGCGGTAGTTAATTTAAACTTAAGAAACGAGGATTTTATGAGTACTAGAGATTTAAGAACAGATTGGGAAGCGGTTATTGGTTTTATCCTTTTGAAGCTTCAAACAAAAAAAATTAAGCGTGCTGAATGTTTATCTGAAATAATGAGTGCAGTAAAGGAGAGAGATAGAGAAGAGATTGAAAAAATGCCACAAGAGAATGAGTGTGTATCGTGTTTAGATATTGATAAAATGGTTCTTGACAATAAAGGGAATGCGGAGAAGTTAGGGTTAGAAGTTGCTAGTTATTGCGGAATGGCTAGACACTACAGATAATTACCGCTAACGGGAGAGAATACTAAGGCACGAGTGAGCTAGTGTATTGGAATTTAGTGTTATACGCTGGCTCGAAAATATAAAAATGGAGGATATGATGTGTAATAAAATGACTAAAACCGATTTGCTTAATAAAATGATTTCAACGTCCGGGATCATAGGAGAAGAACACGCTGACCCAGAGAGGTATTTAGTACTTAGCGATGCTCATTTCTTTATAACAAGTATAGATAATGAGCTTTGGGAGTTAGAGAATAAATTAACAGACAAGTATAAAAAAGATGTTCCTCTATCTGAAATACTAGAGGAATTGGGCAGAATACAGAAAAGACTTGAATAGCTTGCGTATAACGGAGACTTACCACTTGCCACATCCAACCAGCTTAAATACTTGCGAGGATTCTGTGTGGCAAGTAGTAAATTGTTAGCAATTGGCATGATAATTTAAAAGTGGAGGTGTTTTGAGATATTTAATAACAATTGTTTGTTTCTTTATTGGAAGCATTATCTATTGCTTATTTTCAGATGCAGAAGTTAAAGATCAGATAGTAATTGCAGTTATTTTAAGCATTGGCTATACATTCGGATATTTTCGAGATGAAGAAGATATAAAATGTAGTGATTATAAGCACAATTGGAAGCCTGCTTACATAAAAGGAACTTACAACAATGAAGAAGTTTTATTTATAGCTTGTGAGTGCCAAAAATGTAGAAAAGGATCTGAAGGTTTAGCAAAAATACATGATTTAGCAATAAACAGAAAAATTGGAACTTGGTCAGAAGACTTATATGATAGAGAATTTAAAAAGGAGCAATAGCTTATTGCTAACGGCTTACGTATAGCCCGCTTCTTTTGGCGGGCAATACTTTGTTATAAACTGCTGTATTTATCTTAAAAAGGAGAATATTATGAAAAATTTAGCTGGAAAAAACGCAGATAATGAAGTTAAAGAAGAGTTATATTTTGCTGGTATTGAAGCTTGTATTGATGACTCAGTAAATGGAGAGGTAAAAACAAAAATTGTAGGTGTTTTAGGGAATTGGAAGTTAGAAAGAGCCTGGAATTATTGGATTGCGAGCTGTGAAAGGAAGAAACTTGGTTTTGACTTTAATTCTGCTATTAAATTATTTAATACCATTAATCCAATAACTAAAGATAAAATTGGATTTGAAGTGAGAGTTGGTGGTCATTGCGGACAATTAAGCCCTGAGGAATATGGCTGCTACCCTGTTTTTGATGAAAAATTTAAAGATGAATGCAATAAAATAGGTAAAAATATGGATGAATTATCATATAAAGAAATTTCAGAATTATATAAAAACGGAATGCTTAAATCTGAAAGATATGCAGATTGTTATCATATTGATAGTTTGGTCGGACTGAAAGTGTTTGCTAATTTTATTAGAGAGCAAGATAGTTGTTTATAACGGATAGGTATAGCACGCTTTTTTTTGGCGTGCAATACTTTGTTAGTTGGCGTTTGGTCTAATAGAAAAGAGGGTAATATGAAAATTAGAATGTGGGATAAAATAAGCAGTACTTATTTACATACAGATATGTTATATATAATTGCAAATTGTACTAATTATATTGCTAGAGAAAACTATATTGAAATTGATTGTGGTATAAAAACACCATACAGTGCTGATAGCACTATAGAATTTGATGTTATTATTGAACAGTGTGCAAATGTAAAGGATTGTATTACTAAGAAGGATATATATGTTGGAGATATTGTTTCTTTTTGTAAATACAATGATAATAATTTAATTGTAAATGGAGTTGTTGGCTTTTGTAAAACAGAAAACTCATTTATAATTGAAAGTTTTAATAAAGAAGAGAACTTAAAAGGTCGTTATTATTTAACTGTGGATAGAAAATACAAAAAAATTGGTAATATTCATAAAGATTCTAACCTATTGGATAATGCCAACTAACGGTGACTTATGCTTTTATCGCGATAGTGTAAAAGAATAAATTGTTATAAACTGTAAAATTAGAGGAAAGGAAAATTATGTTAATTTATAAATGTAGTTCTTGTGCTGGAGATCATAGTATAAGAGATGACCGAATAATTACTCAAAATAACGAAAGATATTTTCATTGTCCAGATACAGGAGATAGG
>Ga0272440_1003983_pt1 | contig 10756 bp, 6 predicted proteins | sample SSMMMBAug17_FD_192440 | JGI IMG/M metagenome (GOLD analysis project Ga0272440, IMG submission 192440) | Marine sediment archaeal communities from Little Sippewissett salt marsh, Falmouth, MA, United States - SSM-MMB-Aug17 | ecosystem: Environmental > Aquatic > Marine > Wetlands > Sediment ... | reverse complement strand
TTGACGTATTATGTTTTGATAACAACCATCGAATCATTAATTTATAGCTAAATGAGATTGCTTTATTGATACATTCTCCAAAAGTGGTCGGATGATAAAACTGATTACTTTCTTCATTTTTTTTATAAAAATCTATGTATAAGGTTGTTGTATTATAGGAATGTATTGTACCAACACTCTGTTTATCAAAATCTTCTTGATATTTGTTTATCTGCTCTGTGAGCCATCTGATATGACCATCATCAATTAGATCACCTCTACTAAATAGACCGATAGCAACACGACAGCCTTCTTTGTCATTCCATTTTTTGTCTGTATTCTGATTACAGAGTTTCAATAAATTTTCATAATGATATGATAGTCCATATTTATGCCTCTCGTGACCAATCCACAATGACAAAGCTCTTAGCGTATTTTTTTTTACAAGCGTATCAGCATGCCCGGTTTTTAAACGCGTTATCGTAACATCACTAATCTCTGGAAGTTGTATTTGATTTGCTTTTAGAAAAGAATTGATTGATTTTACAAATTGTTTTACCGATCTTTTTACCGCAAAAAATTCTGCTCGTTTATCAATAAAACTAGAAAAAGATTCAACTTTCTCAAAAATATTATTGAATTCTATGGATAAATGATTTTTTGAATCAAGTAATAATGAACGAAAGGAATGAATATCATCACTATCTATTAATCTATTGGAATATGCCCAATGAATGATTGATTTTGAATAAGTGAAACCTTTATCTTGTTGAATAAAGTTTTCATATGAATCAATTGTTGGAAAAATTGAAAAAACCGCATTTAAACATTTATCATCCATGATGACCTCTTCTTATTTTTGTTATCATTTCATATTGAAACAAATATTATTTCAAATCACTTCATTTATGGATTTGAAGTAACATGCTATTGGCAATCATTCAGATTATCAGTAATATAATATTATTTCATGCCGAAACAACAAACACCCTGTAACAAGTTAATATTATTGACAATCTCGATGCTTTTATATATAATGAATACAAAAAAATTACAAGAAAAAAATGAAATACATAATTTATCATTAAAAATTATTGTGAGTCATATATGACAACACGGATATGTTTTATGATAAAACAAAGAGATGTTCATATGATTGAAAACGCTAGCTGATGTATTATAAAAAAACAATCATATGTTTACTAGAAAAACAGTACCAAAAACTACTTTAATTCACTTATAACTTATTGAAATAAATATAAATATATATTGACAAAAATATCGGCTTCTGATAAACAATAATATCAGATTCTAAAAATCATAAATAATTTGATTTGATTAATACATATTAAGTTTAATCTCTGAAAATATTTATGATCAATTTAAAGGTGTTACTGAATGTTTGAAAGTAGTGATGAATATTTAGTTTAGATTTTTCTGGCTATATTACTGAAAGTTAGAAAAAGAGTGCGGCTGAATATGCTTTTCATTGAATTGAATCAAGACCTTTTCGGCCGCATTGATAAATAAATCTGCCAGATAGTCAGATAATCAGTTCTAAAACAGGTATTCATGGATGCTTTGTAAGTGCACTAAGACTTATTCATTGTATTTATCAATCAAGATTCATTTTTAAGCTTGAATAAAGGAGGTGGTAAATGAAAAATTGAAAAATTAAATAGGTGCGGTTGAAAAGGGACAGAAAACAGGATTGTTTTCCAGTCCTGACATGAAATGGTTCAGATAATTTTAGTTATAACAAAGTTATAGGTAATATTTGTTTTTAATTAATTACTTTAAGGGGGTCTCATGAATAAAAGAAGACTATTTAGTTACATTATTTCATTCGTTTTTTCCATGAATATAAATTTCTGCTCGTATGCTGATATTTATGAGGGATTAGTCGCTTATTATAAATTTGAGGAAAATTTACATGATTCTTCTGAATTTAAGAATCATGGGGTTAATAATGGAAATCTTCAATATGTTGATGCAGTTATCGGCAAAGGAATAAGATTTTTAGGCGTTAACAGTGAAGGTGGAACAAGTAATCCTGACTATATTCTTATTAAAAATTCAGATAGTTTACGATTTAATGATGCATTTTCTGTATCATATTTTTCAAAAATTGAAGGGGATAAAACTCAGACATCAGCAAACTGTTCAGGAGATATTATTGAGGGAATACGAGGAACCATTTTAGCAAAGAGCGGTGACAGAAGTGGTTTTTACTTTATTGAAAGCGAATTTGTAACTGGTTTTGGAATAAACCCTTACTCTAATGGTAAAGGTTTATCCGCTGATAAATTATCATCTATGTATAAATCATTTAGACATACAGCTTATGTAGTTAATGGAGATAACATAAAAATATATGTGGATGGCATTCTTGTTAAAGTTGGAGAAGGATCTGTTGATTTTAGATCTGCGAACTCAAATGATTTATATTTAGGTGTACAACAAAATAGCTCTGGTGCTTGCTTTCCTTTCTGGTATCCGTTAGATGGTGTTGTGGATGAATTAAGAATATATAACAGAGTTCTTTCAGATGCAGAAGTAAGGCAAATATATAATGAACCTAATGAAGAAAACACAATTGTAGGTAAAATTGTTTCTTCTGCTGAAATATTGGGATATACAGCAAGTGTCGGTGGGGCTTCAGTAACCTCTGAATCTTACAATATTTCTGCTGTTACAAATATTTATGGAGAATTTTCATTAACTAATATGCCTGAAGGAATTAATACGCTACAAATAACTTCAAGCTATTTTACACCTATTTCAAAAACAATTGACGTAAATAGCGGGATAAATAACATTGGTATAATCGAGATTTTTGAACCAAATTGTCAAAATCATTACTCACAGGAAGAAGTTGATAAATTAATCCAAACAATATCAACTGAAAAAGACCAAATCATTTTAGAAAAAGATCAACAGGTACAACAATTAAATGATGCCATAGCTTCAATGTATACTCAAGGCGATTTGGATCAAGCTGTCCTGGAAGCAGAAAAAAGAGGGGAATTAAAATATGATATCAACAAAGATGGCAAAGTTGGCTTAGAAGAAGTGATCAGATATTTGGAGACAATAAGTGGGGTGCGGGTTGAGTCTTTGATTATATTTCCAAATGAAAAGAAACATTATCTAACCGATAATAATTAAAAGGAGGTGATTTGTGAAAAAAAATAAGTGCGGTTGAAAAAAAGGCCAGAAAACAATATTGTTTTCCAGCCCTGGCATGAAATGCTTCAGATAATCTTATGATATACCTGGCAAGTATTGATTTATCTGAAACACTGACCATTTTCATTTCTATGTCATTTTCAATATCTTGTCAAGGGCTTTCATCCTTTATTCAACTTTTTTTAATAACAATATAGATTAGTTCGTAATCAATTAAGGCTTTCACAGTTTCATTACATTATCGAATTATTGATGATGTACACTTGTGAATTGTGCCTAAAATATTTTTTTATTCCTTAGAAAGGATTTGCTTTATGAATTTAAAAAAAATCATATTGCTGCAATTTACTGTTTTAATTTCCATTCAGACATTGTGAATTGTGCCTAAAATATTTTTTTATTCCTTAGAAAGGATTTGCTTTATGAATTTAAAAAAAATCATATTGCTGCAATTTACTGTTTTAATTTCCATTCAGACATTGTTTGCTCATGAATTCACAATTCAAAAACAAGTTTTCTCCTCTGGAAGTTATATAAGTAAAATTGGTATGTACAGCAATTTTGGTATAATTGGAGAAGCGATTATCAAAAAAAGTTTCTCTGTAGGCCAATTATCAGGGAGTATGGGGTTTATTTATCAAGATATACCAACATTACTCTATACAATTCACGGAAAAATAAGCTTTTCTGAGCAAATCGGAAAAGCAATCATACAGGCTTTTGATTCAAATGATACTACTCTCATAAATGTTATTGATACAATGTCTTATAACTTGATTTCTGGACTCACAGAAGCTAATTTTACGTTGTCACTTCCTGATGGAAACTATCACTTAAGAGCTTATATCGATGGCAATGATAATTTAGCGTATGATATTGGAGAAAGTATTATAGATTTGTCCGATGAAATCAGCGTTGATGGTTTGGATGTTATTATTGAAGAACCAATTGTGATTCCTGATCCACCTTTATCAGCAGCTGGTATCTCAATTGATATGGATTATTCAACAATTAACTATCAATCAGTGGTTGCTTCTCAGGACATTGAAAACACGATATCATCTTCAATAGATAATGAAAAGTGGATTGTCATTGTTGGTCAAAATGTCAGTAACCTGGATACATACCAGATTGAAATCAACTTTGACCCCGATCGCTTGGAATTTTTATTTGCTATTGAAAGCAACCCTGCTGCTGGTATAGAAAATTTACTCATGAAAAATAATGGTAATACTTTGGGTTTTCAAGCAGTAGAATACCTCTCTGGCACAGTAAATATTGCAAATTCTCTTATTGGTGAGGACTGTGATATAGCGCCAGAGAATTCTGGAATTCTTGCATTATTAAAATTCAGAATATTAGATGAGGATGTTGAGAATCATTTGCAGTTAAACAACGTATATTTTGTTGATTGTGAAGGGGTAAATGAAAAAATTACCCAAATATCTGATGGTTGTTTTAATTGTTATCCAAAATGGGATTTGAACAAAGATGGAATTGTAAATTATTTGGACCTTCGAGAACTATTTGATCACTGGTTGTTAACAGAGAAGGAAGACAGATGGAATGATCAATATAATCTGGACTACACCCCACAAGTAAATACCAACATCCAAATAATTGATTACTTAGATCTTAGAGTTCTTGGTGATCATTGGTTGATAAATCCATCATAAAAGGAGGTTTTTTAATGAACAAATTTATCATTAAATTTACATTTATTTTTATATGGCTCTTATTCACAAAAACGGCATATGCCGGACCAAATGCTGATGCCGGTTGTAGTTTAGATGCAGATTATACCACATATTCATATGAAAACCATATTTCCAAAACTGATATAGAGACAAACATAACAGCTTATAATAACAACAAAATCTATGTCGCTATCGTTGCTCAAAATATATCAAATTTGGATACATATCAAGTTGTTATTCTATATGATGATAACAGCTTGCAATTCATAGGTGGTTATGAAGAAATTCCTTTTTCAGGAATTGTGAATATTTTAAAGTCCAATAATGGGCAAACAATAGGATTCCAGGCAGTTCAAAATAAACCGGGGGTTATTTGTATTGCCAATTCTTTGACTGGAAAAGAAATTAATGAAGCACCAGATAAATCTGGTATTCTTGGAGTTATTGGATTTAAAATTATTGGTGAGTCCGCTTCAAAAATAACACTCAAAGATGTTTTCTTTGTTGATTCCAATGGAAACAAAGATAGAATTGTCAATTTAAATGACGTAAAAGTCAATGAGGAATAACCGGGTAAATCTTTATTACCCCAATAAATAATTAAAGGAGAAAAAATGAAAAATATATGTATACAATCATTCATCATCAGTCTAATCAGCCTGTTTTTTTCAGGTGCTTTGGTATGGGCCGGGCCAAATTCAAATGCGGGATGTGCCCTGGATTTGAATTATTTTACTCAAAACTATGATTCTGAAATATCAAATACAGATATTGAATCACAAAGAAATGCTTATTTAAATGATAATATTTGGGTTGCAGTAATTGCACAAAATGTATCAAATTTAGACACATTTCAGTTTGAAATAAACTTTGATACTTCAAGACTGCAATTTATTGACGCTTATAGTGAAATATCCATTGATATTAAGTATAATCTTTTAACGCAAAATGGCGGAGAAGCCCCTGGATTCATGGCTTCTGACAATGTCCCAGGAACAGTGAATATTTCCAATTCACTTGTTGGTCAAAACAAAGATGAAGCTCCTGATGGAACAGGAATTATTGCTTTCTTAAAATTCAAACTTCTTGATGAGAATGATAATAACAATCTGAACCTTTCAAATGTATTCTTTGTGGATTCAGATGGAGAAAATGACCCGATTACAAATCTTAGCAATGCAGTTATTAACCCTTCGAGTATAAACAGTCCGCCTTTTGCAGTTGATGATACGATTATTGTTTTTAAAAATAAAGCTACAAATATTGATGTCTTACAAAACGACAATGATCCAGAGGGAAATATTTTATCTATCAGTTCCATTACACAGCCAACAAATGGCATCGTCGAAATATATAACAATACGCTCACATATACATCAAATGAAAATTTCATTGGAAATGATTCTTTTTCATATACAATTACTGATGGTACTTGCATGGATTCAGCCACTGTATTTTTAACAGTTGAACAAAACCTTCTAAAACTTTCCCTGAATGATCAAAAAGTTCAAGAAGGAGAAAATGTTCTTGTTCCAGTATTTTTGAATAATCCTGATAAACATTCTATAAGGGGGGTTTATCTTATTTATGAATTTGATGCATCTATTATTGACGCTGTTAATGTTAATTTTACTGACAGTGTTTTAAAAGAATATCATTATGAAATAATTCAAGATACTAGTGTAGATAACGAAATTTTGATTGGTCTTTACGCACAAAGCAGCTTATTGTTTTCAGGTGAAGGTCTATTGGCGAACATTGAGTTTAATGTCGTTGGAAATTGTGGACAATCTACAGATTTAAGCTTTAAAATCTCTGAAATAAATGAACTGCCAGTTGACTGCCAGGGCTCAGTTATCCAAATCGTGAGTCCACCAACGATTACTTCAATTAATGATCAAATTATCAATGAAGATAGCTCAAGCGTTGCTTTGAGTTTCACAGTTTTAGATTGTGATGACAATCAATTGTCATTGAATGTTATCTCGGATAATACTGATCTACTACCCAATGATGATTCTCATATAATAATCACAGGAACAGGAGATAAACGAGCAATTGTTATTGAACCAGTAGAAAATAAATCAGGTCAAGCAACAATCACTATGCAAGTTACTGATTCCATGGGACTGTTCAATTCAACTTCTTTTTCGGTTAATGTCAATGCTTGCGCTGATGAACCGAATATTAATATAGGTTCATCAGAAATTACACAATATCCTAATACACCAGTTCCTCTTTCAATTAATGCTTCTCTCAATGATACAGACAATTCAGAATTTTTATCTGTGATTGTATCTGATCTTCCCAGCGGATCTACACTTTCTATGGGGAGCAAGCATGGTGATGGTTCATGGATAGTCAATTCAGATCAACTCGAAAATCTAAAGATTGTCTTACCGGATAATTATTTAGGTGACTTTCAAATAAACGTTACTGCAATAGCCACTGAACAGGAAAATGATCAAAAAGCGCAAGTTACAAAAACAATTAATGTCAGTGTGCAGGGTTTTTATATCGCGGGAAAAATCTTATATCAAAATCAGTTGGAAAAACCAGTTCCAAATGTACTGTTAACGCTTAAAGGAAAAAACACTTACACTGCAACAACGGCAATTGATGGTACTTATACGATAACAAATATTGTTCAGGGTGATTATGAGTTAATTCCTTCCAAAACAGACGACGACCTTGGAGGAATTTCAATTACAGATGCTGGAGATATTGCGATGTTTGTTGGTAGAAAAGAAACATTGACACCATTTCAAAAGCTCGCTGCAGATGTTTCTTTAAGTGGGACGATTCGGCCTACTGATGTTACAAATGTTGCAATTGCTGCAACTGAAAACAATGGTCAAAACTGTGTAAACGATACATGTATTCATTGGATTTTTCCTGTAAATGAGCCTGAAGAGTTTGATCCTATATCTTACAATTCAAGACGTATATTTAAATCTCTCAATTCAAATCATAATCATCAAACATTTGTTGGTATCAGACTCGGGGATATAGATAATAGTTGGTCCGCTGATACTGGCAATTAATATAAGCCACTAATGACATAAAACAGGGCGGATTTTTTTCCGCCCTGTTTTTCATCGATATATAGAGGAAATTGTCAATGATATATAGAAAGGAAAACTATGAGAAAACTTAAAAAGTATTTCCTATCGATAATTTTTCTTTTCATTGTTGCATTACACGCAGTAGCTTCTGAAAAAATCGATATTCATATTAACAAAGGTCTTCTGAACATCCCTGTTTACTTAGATGAAACAGAGAATAACAGAGGAGTCGCTCTAACAATCAGCTTTGATAAAAATGTTCTAAAGGCTATTGATGGTTCATTGAAGAAAGGTATATTAATAAATGATTATAAAGTTGAGACGGGTTTATTCTCAGAAGGCAACCTCTCACTTGGTATTTATCCATTTCATGAAAAATATCCAACAAAAGGTGTTATTTGCTATCTTCAATTTTATTCTTTTGGAGAAATTGGAAGTTCTACAACAATAGAATTTTCAAAATTTGAAAGCAATAACGTTCCTGTTAATACGCCTGATTCGGGTGGATTTTTTGTAAATGGCAGAACCTGGGATATCTTGAATGTCATCATTACACCACCTGAGTTTAAAGATGCGATTGTAAATCTTCAAATGTTATCTAGTTTTCAAGCAAATACGCTTACATTTTTTACTGATATGAATCATGATGAAAAAACTGGCATTGAAGATGTCATTTATATCTTGAACGATATCGTTCATCGAAATTAGTCAGCGGTTTTTCTGAAATGTATGGTTGATTGATTAAAAAATAAGGAGGTATTTATGTAAAATTTGATTTTGGAAGGATTGAAGAAAGTGCACAAAAGTTTTGTTTACCCGCTCTGGCATGAAATGCTTTAGATGAAATATTCATATACCTGGCAAGTTGTTTTCAACTGAAGTAAAATTCTCTTTAGTGCGGTTTATTAAAAACATATCATAAGCTTTTATTCTTTCTTCTTTTTATTTTTTTTATTTTAACGTGTAATGAAAACTATCTAAAACATATTGTATCATCGAATAAATATGATGCAATTCAGGAACTTTATACCTGAGAAACACTTTTATTTTAATTTAACAAAAAAAGGAGATATAATGAACAAATTAACAATTTTTGTTTGTAATCTAGTCGTTGTTTGCATGATTGTTTCAGTGGGATTTGCCCAAAACAGAATATCATATCAAGGCAAACTTTTTCATAATCAAGAACCAGTTAATGCAACAATAAATATGAAATTTTTTATTGAAACATGGGAAGAAACACAGGATGTTGTTATTGAAGATGGTTTGTATACAGTTGTGCTTGGCGATGTTGTTGCCATACCAGATAACATTTTTAATGCTGATGAACTTACTTTACAAATTTCAATTGAGGACAATCTTATCGAAACAGTCATTCTTCCTGTTCCAGTAGCTGTTAGAGCGAAAATTTCTGATAATTCTAAAAGAATAGCAGGGAATCCTGTTACCGGAAGCCCTCAAGTAAACCAGGTTTTAAAATTTAATGGAAGCTCATGGGTTTCTTCTACAGATGAAGTTGGTATACAAGAAGAAATCGATCCGGTTTGGTCTGTTGTTGCAAATGATTATTATAAAAAAAATGAATTGGCAAAGGTTGCAACATCAGGTGATTACAATGACCTTAGTAACAAACCTGAATTTCCAGATACATCGAATTTTGTAACGCTTACAGGTAGCCAAACGATTGACAGTTATAAAAAATTTAATGAATATGTTCAATTTATGAAAGGTTTTCAGGTTGTTGGACAAGTATCTGGTGATTTGGATGTAGGTAACAGCATTTCTATTGGTGAAGGCAAATACGTTAACATCTCATCGTTTTCTGGAGGCGGCCTTATTACTGTCAGGAGAGATGGAAATCAGGTTGGATATTTAGCAGCAGAGGGAAATTATGGAATCATTACACTTTGTCGTGATACTTCATATGGACTTGGAGCAGTATTAAAAGGAAATACATCATCTTCAGAAGGCTCTATGCTAGAATTATACAATAGTAACGGAACCAATACAATAAAGCTAGTTGCAAACGACGGAAAAGGTTATGCTAAAAATGGATGGTTTCAATTATCAGATAAACTTCTTAAACAAAATATTCAAACCATTAGTGGTGCAACCGATATGATCATTAAACTTAGAGGTGTATATTTTGAATGGAAAGACAAAAATACTTTTTCAGATGGACAGCAAGTTGGATTTATCGCACAGGAAGTAAACAAAGTTATACCCTCAATTGTATCTAAAAACGATGAATATTACACTGTAGACTACTCAAGAATAACACCCCTTCTTGTTGAATCTATAAAGGAACAACAGAAACAAATCCTTGCTTTGAAAGCTGATATAGAAGGTTTAAAAATGATCATTCAAAAAAACGCAAATGAAGCAATCGTAACCAATTAAATTGATATTAAAGCTTCATAGATCTTATTTCTGATGGATGAATTATCATAAGGTATCGTAATAATTGGACCTGATAATTACTGTTAATGTAATATATATATTTAGCCAATTTGATAACACATTCAAGTTGGCTAAATTTTCAATCTTTCAGAATTAATTAATAGGATGGAACTTTGAAAATAATAGCCAGGAAACAATAACACGATCGAATCGTTTTAATAGAAAACGACAAGTAGAAATGATATTTATATTTAGACAACCTAACAGCAATGGTCGTTTTATCCAGACGAACGAAACCATTAAGTAAGCGGTCATAAATTTTTGGATATATCGTAGTAATCGAAACCCAACCGATATCCGAAACCAATGTATGGGCGAACCTTGTTGATTCTGACAATTAAAACCTTGCATATTGAACAATTGTAT
>Ga0272440_1003982_pt1 | contig 10758 bp, 1 predicted proteins | sample SSMMMBAug17_FD_192440 | JGI IMG/M metagenome (GOLD analysis project Ga0272440, IMG submission 192440) | Marine sediment archaeal communities from Little Sippewissett salt marsh, Falmouth, MA, United States - SSM-MMB-Aug17 | ecosystem: Environmental > Aquatic > Marine > Wetlands > Sediment ... | reverse complement strand
GAGGGATATTCCAAAGAATTTCATAGCCAATGGCCTGAAGCCCTTGACTGCTTAAAGAATTCATATCAATTTTGGTCAGTTCATAAACAAGTGTCTGAACCTGATAATTTAAATAAAATTTTTAAACGACTGCTTGCATTAAAATACTTAATTGCCAGCTGCCATGAGCATACAGGAACCATTGATGATGCGATACAACATTTACAGGATTGTCTGTCTATTATAGAGAACCAACAGATCATATCACTACCTGTGATTAATTATCTTTGCATGCTTCAAAAAATTGCTGGATATTGGAAAGAACTGGAACAGACCTCACAAATTTTACTAAATTTTGGCCATGAAACACAGAATTTATTTATTCAAGCCAAATCATATCAATTATTAGCAGAAGCAACATTACATGATGGGGAGATCTCTCAAACTGAAAAAACAACAGTGCAGTTAGCATCTAAGGCGCTTGATATTCTATCTTCCTATCAATTGAAATCAAACGATGATGAATGTGAATATATCAAAGTACGTGATCACTCTCTGTTTATTTTATCACAATCCTATCTTAAAAATGACCCACCAGATATGGATCAGGCAGCAAATCTTTTGGAAAAAATCATTGCTGAAGGTATCTATGAGTGTGACCCTACACTTTATATTCAATCCTTAGATGATTTAAGGAAAGTATATTCTTTTCAAAAAAAATACAGTGAAGCTTTTACCAGAAAAAAAGATCGACAATCATTAGAACAACAATTTGGATACAAAGCTTTTATTGGAGCTGGAAGGATTAAAGCAAGACGACAAGTTCATGGGATGAAAACCATTGACTCAGATGATATACAGGCTACTGGACGTCAGGCGTTTATTGATGAATTAAAAAATAGAATTCAACGAAGAGATAGAAAGCTTATTATTATACATGGCCAATCTGGTGTAGGGAAAAGTTCTATATTGGAAGCAGATGTTGAGCCTAAACTAAGACAGATGATTATTGATAGCTATGAAGTTCAGCCATTATTGATTCGAACATACACGGATTGGAAAAAAAATCTGGGTGATAAATTATCTGGCCTGCTTTCAAAGCAAACAATAAATGCCCATCATGAGTTTAATGTCCTGGAATGGATTAAAAGTGAATTACAATTAAATTCTGAGCGCCATATTTTTGTTGTTTTTATTTTTGATCAATTTGAGGAATTCTTTTTTACCAATCCTGAACTCAGTCAACGCCGCGAATTTTATTCTTTTATAAAAGATTGCTTAAATATTCCATTTGTTAATATTGTCTTATCGCTTCGTGAAGATTATCTCCATTATTTACTGGAATGTAATCGAGCAGTTGATTTAGAAATCATCAACAATGATATCCTGACAAGAGATATCCGACACCCTCTTGGAAATTTTTCAAAACCAGAAGCCATATCTGTGATTCAAACATTAACAGAGCATACGCATTTTCAGATGGAAGATATCTTAATCAAAAAAATGGTTGATGATCTTGCAGATGAAAATGGAGAAATCAGACCCATTGAACTTCAAATCGTTGGCTATCAAATGCAGGAAACAGATATCAGGACCCTGGAACAGTATAAAAAAAAAGAAGAACTTATTCATGATTATATCAAAGATGTTATTATTGATTGTGGTAAAGAAAATGAAAAACTGGCATGGTTGATTTTATATTTACTGACTGATGAAAAAAATTTTCGTCCTTTAAAAACAAAAGATGAAATCCTTAAAGAACTTCATGATATGGAAGTTCATGTTGAAAATGATCAACTCAACATCATTTTTGATATTTTAACAGGATCAGGTTTGATTTTTATCATACCCGATAAACCATCAGATAAATTTCAAATTATTCATGATTATTTAGTTGAATATATTCGAAAAGGCGAAGCAAAACATCTCTTATTTGAATTAGAAGTTCAAAAAATTAAACGTTTGGAACAAGAAAAACGCTTAAAAGAGGATGAAAAAAAAGAGCAGGCACGAAAAAAGAAGTTATTAAGATGGTCCATGTCATTGGGTATAGTGTTTGCTATCATCTCAGTGGTGGCAGTTTTATTTGGAATTGAATCACAAACCCAAAAGAACAGAGCCATTCAAGCAGAACAAAATGTAAGAAAAGCATTGGAAAAATCTGCCATTGCCCTGGCAAATGAAGGCCATCGAGCAAGATTAAACCATGATTATGAAATATCTCTCTTACATTACAAACGATCCCTTGAAGCATCAGATAATATCTCTGCAAAAATAGGTGCAAGTGAATCTTTATCAAAAGTAATTCCTGAGTTAGCAAGATTTGAAGAAAAAAAAGGTGTTTCAGCTATTTGTTTTAGTCCAAATGGTGATTATCTGGCTTATGCATCTAATGATTATACCATTCATATATTGGAGACTGATACGTGGAAAGAAGTCTATACTTGTAAGGATCATAAGGATAAAGTTAAAACAATGATGTTTCATCCACAAAAAAATTGGCTATTTTCTGTATCTTACGAATGGAATATTTTTTTATGGAAAATGAACACAGCATCGAAACTAGGTTTAATTGGTGCAGAAAGAATTAAAAATGAGAATGAAAAACATGATTATACAATTTATGATTCTATTTCAATAAGCACTGATGGAAAAAAAATGATAACAGTTTGTGGCAGTAATAACAAAATTCGTCAATGGCAAATTGGAGAATCGTCAATTTTTTTTATTAAAGAAGATGAATATCAAAAAAAAATTCAATCTGTTTTTTATAACCCTGATGGCTATTCTTATGCTGTGATATTTGAAGACCAAAATTTTCTTATTCTAAATAAACCCAAAAAAGAGTCAATAAATTATTATGACACATTTAAAAAGAAAATGAATATTCAAGGCATTTTTTTATGTTTTTGTTCAAATGATGAGTTTGCTTACATTGATCCTCAAACAGATAACATGTTGATCGTAAACACAAAAAACAATAAAAAACATGAAATGCATGACATATCGCTTTCCCGTGAACCCATACGAAATGTGATTAATATCAATGATAGAATTGTTATGCTGGCACAGAAAAAAAAGGTTCGTTTATGGAATACGCAAATAACCCCATGGCCATTATTGAAACAACTTAAAATATATCCATCAACAGGTGAATTTATAAAATACGCATCCATGCCCTCAAAAACAGGACAATACCTTGTTACAGTATCCAATACAAATACAATCCATATATGGGTAATTGATCCTGAATTATACAAAAAAACTTTTATGCAAATTCACAAAAAATCTGTGCGCTATATAAATCACTCAAAAAATGATAATATATTGATTTCTTTATCAGATAAACTCAGGGTGCAAAATACTCAATCAAAAGAAGACATATCAATTCCACAATCTTTAAATAAACCAATTTCATCTGTTTCTTTATCTCCTGAATCAAATCGATTGGCTATTGCATATGAAGACTGCAAACTTAAGTTATGGGATATACGATATAAAGTCATCTGGTCATTAAGCAGTAAGTTAAAGTATCCTGCTACAACATTAGATATCAATGCATCAGGAACCCAAGTAATCGCAACATCTGATAGAGATTGGGATATTCATTTTATTGATATTCAAGATCAACGCCTTGAAATACGTAGTAAAACATTTGGAAGTAAAGATATTCACTGTATGAAATATAGCCCTGATGGTCTTTTTATAGCAACAGGATCAAAAAATGGTTCTGTTTCTGTCTTAAAATTACAAAATAATAATTATTCTGTCATGTTGACTATCGATAATAGTGAAGGGCCTGTATGTTCAATTTTGTTTAGCAATGATTCTCAACAAATGGCCGCATCTTTTAAAAGTGGTGTCATTCGAATATGGGATACAGATTCATTTAGAGAGTTTGGAACTTGTTGGGGACATGATAAACCTGTAAACGCATTGCAATTTATTCTTGAAAATAGCATTTTAGTTTCAGCTTCAGATGATAAAAGTATACGATTTTGGAATGTAGAACTTCAAAAAGAAATATCGCGCTTTGATTTTAAAGAACAAATTACCTTTATTTCACCAATTGAAAATATAAAACAAAGTATTCATTTATATTTTAATCAAACAAAGGCGATAGTGAATAGAGAGATTTATTTCCAAAATATCAAAAACCAAATCAGTCAATATTATAATAGCGCTTATCCTTGGGAGTTTAATGCCAGTAATCAACCTGTTGCAAGACAATCTCCCAGGGAATATGCACTAGAGCGATACAATAAAGGAATTCCCTGGCTCAAGCAAAAAGAAAAATATCGTTGGATATTAAAAAAAGAACTTGATACCGCCTCAATTGAAGAATCAGTTTATCAAATAAATAAAGCAATAGATAAAAACAATGAGGCAAAAGTCTTGTCCCTTCTTAAACTACATAATTATAACGATTTAATTCTTGCAACTACGCTGACAGAAGCAATAGAGAAAGGACTCGAATCAGTTATACAATATTTGATTAAAGAAAGTGGGCTTGATCTTGACATGAAAGATTACAATGAAAAAATGCCACTTGAAGTGGCTGCATTTCATAATCATCAAGACATAATGCGATTATTACTGGATAAAGGAGCTAATATTAATAATGCTTTTTTCAATGCAATTGATAGAAAAGATATTATGACGCTTAAAGTGCTCCTGAACTATGATATTAATATAGAGGGGAAAAAAAAATATAGTGATGATAGACCTTTAATAAAAATGGTTAGTATTGGAAATAAAAATCTTGTTGAAATCTTGGTAAATAAAGGTGCGGATGTTAATTTTAAGAAAACTTTAGGCATGACACCTGTAATGCGAGCCGCTGCGAATGGATATATTGATATTGTAAAACTATTAATAGAAAAAGGGGCTGATATTACCATAAAAGATTATCGCAACAGCTCAACATTATCTATTGCAGCCCAAAATAATAATATTGATATCGTAAAATTATTAATTGAAAAGTGGAAAGATATACCAATAAAAAACAGGGAAGATAAAAGTATAGGTAGATTTATAAATTATGCATTATTAAAAGCTGTTGAAAAAGGTCATAACGATATTGCACAGCTTTTAATTGAAAATGGTGCAGATATTTCAGCTTCATTTATTCGAGGACAAAATAACAATAAAATCATTGATACAATTTTGATATCTGCCATTAATAATGGACAGGTTGAAACAGCACAGTTACTGATAGAGCAAGGTGCGGATTTTTCAGTAAAAAAGAGCAATGGTTGGACGGCCTTAATGTGTGCTGTTAGTGCTGGAAATATAGAAATAGTAAAATTATTAATAGAAAAAGGCGCGGATTTCTCAATTAAAAGCAATTTTGGCTGGACTGCTTTAATGGCTGCTGCTTCAAATGGGCATATTGATGTCGTTAGATTCTTATTAGAAAAAGGTGCGGATTTGTCTATTAAAACTAATGATGGTTGGACTGCTTTGATGATTGCTGCTTCAAATGGGCATATTGATATCGTTAGATTCTTATTAGAAAAAGGTGCGGATTTGTCTATTAAAATTAATAATGGTTGGACTGCTTTGATGATTGCTGCTCAAAATGGGCATATTGATGTAGTTAAGTACCTATTAGAAAAAGATGCGGATTTGTTGTCTATTAAAAGTAATAATGGTTGGACTGCTTTGATGATTGCTGCTAAAAATGGACATATTGATATTTTAAGATTCTTAATAGAAAAAGACGCGAAAGTATCAGATAAAAGTAATGATGGTTGGACAGTTTTAATGGCTGCTGCTTCAAATGGACATATTAATATAGTTGGACTTTTATTAGAAAAAGGCGTGGATTTATCAGATAAAAGCAATGATGGCTGGACTGCCTTAATGTCTGCTGCTTTAAATGGACATATTGATGTCGTTAAATTTCTATTAGAAAAAGGCGCTGATTTTTCTATTAAGAACAATAATGGTTTAACAGCTTTGATGATTGCTTCTGCAAATGGCCACATTGATGTCGTTAGATTCTTACTATTAGAAAAAGGAGCTGATTTTTTATTGAAAAACAATTATGATTGGACAGCCTTAATGTATGCTGCTTCAAATGGCCATATTGATGTCGTTAATTTTTTATTAGAAAAAGGCGCTGATTTTTCTATTAAAAATAATGATGATTCTACAGCTTTGATAGCTGCTGCTTCAAATGGACATTTTAAAATGGTAGAATTCTTAATAGACAAAGGAGTTGATTATTCTATAAAAAACAATAATGGTTTGACTGCTTTGATGGCTGCTACTAATAATGATCATACTGATATAGCTCATTTCTTATTAAAAAAAGACGCGGATTTCTCCATTAAAAACAATAGTGGTTCTACTGCTTTAATATTAGCTGCAAAGAATGGCCATCGTTATCTTGCTGAAACTTTGATAGAAAAAGGTGCGGATGTTTCTATTAAAAACAATAATGGTAATACTGCTTTGATGTTTGCTGCGAAGAACGGGCATATTAATATCATTAAATTGTTATTAGAAAAAGGAGCTGATTTCACTATTAAAAATAATAATGATTGGACTGCCTTGATGTTTGCTGCAAATCAAGGTCATATTGATATGGTTAAATTATTAATAGAAAAAGGCTCGGATTTCTCCATTAAAAACATTAATGACTCGACTGCTTTGATGCTTGCTGCTGAAAATGGACACATTGATGTTGTTAAATTTTTATTTAATGAAAAGGTCAATTTATTGTCGAAAGACAAAAATCCTTGGACAATTTATGAAGCTCTATATAATTTAACCAATGCAACAAAATACCTCTGTGAAAAAGAGGGTTGGAAAGCTTTGATACTTGCTGCTTCAAATGGCCATATCAATGTAGTTAATTATTTCTTAGGGAAGGGTGTTAATTTATCTCTCAAAAATAATAATGGATGGACAGCTTTGATGGCTGCCTCCTCAAATGGCCATTTAGATGTCGTAAAAATACTAACTGAAAAAGGCGCTGACTTTTCTATTAAAAACAATAATGGTTTGACTGCTTTGATGCTTGCTGCTGAAAATGGACATTATGATGTAGTTACATTTTTATTAAAAAAAGGTGCTGATTTTTCTATTAAGAACAATAATGATTCGACTGCTTTTATACTTGCTGCTGAGAATGGACATTATGATGTAGTTACATTTTTGTTTGGTGAAATGATCCATTTATTAGCAGAAGATAAAGATGGCTGGACATTGTCAGAATATGACGTTGCAATTAATTATGTTGATGCAATGAGAAACCTGTGTAAAAATAAAGAGATTTTGTCAGCATTGATAGCTGCTGCTTCAAATGGCCATATTGAAGTAGTTAATTTTTTATCAGTGATGGGCATGAATTTATCTATCAAAAACAAAGCTGGCTGGACAGCTTTAATGGCAGCCTCCTCAAATGGCCATGTTGATGTCATTAAAAGATTAATTAGAAAAGGGGCGGATTTCTCTATTAAAAACAATTATGGTTGGACAGCTTTAATGGCTGCTGCTAATAATGGCCATATTGATGTCGTTAAATTATTATTAGAAAAAGGTGCTGATGTATCAGTTAAAAGCAACGATGGTTGGACAGCTTTAATGGCCGCCTCTTCAAATGGTCATGCTGATGTCGTTAAAATATTAATTGAAAAAGAAGCAGATTGCGCAATTAAAAACCATTATGGTTGGACTGCTTTAATGCTTGCTGCTAATTATGGCCATAATGAAATCGTTAAATTGTTATTAGAAAAAGGTGCTGATGTATTAGTTAAAAGCAACGATGGTTGGACAGCTTTGTTGGTCGCTGTTTCAAATGGCCATTTTGATGTCGTTAAATTACTAATTGAAAAAGGCGTGGGGTTATCGGATAAAAACAACCTTAATTTTTCAACCTTGATGGCTGCTGCTTCAAATGGCCATATTGAAATCGTTAAATTTTTATTAAAAAAAGGTGCTGATTTATCAGAAAAAGACAGCTATGGCTGGAATGCCCTAATGTATTCTGCCAGTAATGGTCATAAAGATATCGTCCAATTATTAATAGAACAAGGTACAAATGTTCAAAGCAGAACCAATATTGGCCAAACAACTTCAATGATAGCATGTCAAAATGATAACATAACAGTGTGCAACTTATTAATTGGCTATGAAGGTTTAGATATTGAAAAAGCAAAAATTTCCCTTGATCAAAAAATTATTAAGCCTGATCAAAAACTATTTGATTCACTAATATGTTTTGGAGGTATCAACAAAAGCCTGGAAAAAAAAGAACACGCTCTCAAATGTTTTCAAAAAGCATTAGAAATTGCAGAATTAACTTCAGATAACATTAAAAAAGCACAAAGAACAACTATCGCATTAGAAAATTTATTGATCCTAACTCAAGATGACAATAATTATTTACAGCTTTTAACTTATTATACTCAAAAGCTTGAAGCTGATTTAATGCTTCATAAAAACAAAAAAATGGATGATATTAGCTTGTCTGGCACTTACGTTAGTTTATCCTGGTATCTCGTTTTAACCAGGCAATATAAAAAAGCAATTAGTGTAGCAAATGAAGCTTTGCAGATAGATAAAGATGATCATACTGCACAGACAAACCTTGCCCATTCATACCTGATGACCAATCAATTCGATAAAGCCAAAAACATTTATTTAACCAATCATAAAAACAATATCATGCTTGATAATAATAAATCTTGGACAGAAATTTGCTTAGAAGATTTTGAGATAATGAAAAAAGAAGGTATCAACCATCCAGATATGATCAAAATAGAAGCATTAATGAAATAAAAAAAGACATTATGGAGGACAAAAACAATGTCAATAAACTTTAAAAAATTTTATCGTGCATGTAATCCCAGCATAACCCTTAATTATTCAAATGCAGATGATCGCAAATATTATATTGATTTTACAAAAATTCGATCTGGTAACTTGATACGTGAATTAAAAAGAACCATCACCCTGTCTGATGATCCAACTTCTCAACTATTTACTGGCCATCTCGGCTGTGGGAAATCAACTGAATTGTTGCGTTTAAAAGCTGAATTAGAAGACCATGATTATCATGTCGTATACTTTGTATCCAGCGATGAACTGGATATGGGAGATTTGGATATTACGGATATTTTGCTTGTGATCGCAAGAAAAATAAGTGAAAATCTTATTCAAAGTGGTATTAAAATTAAAGCTGGTTATTTCAAACGATTATTTGGAGAAATTAAACATCTGTTAACCAATGATATTGATATCTCTCCAGAGATTGAATTTTCAATGGGTCTTGCAAAAATCACAGCCAAAACAAAAGATAGCCCTAAATTAAGAAATAAATTAAGAGATTATCTGGAACCCAGAACTAAAAATATTTTGGAATCTATAAATAATGAAGTATTAAAGGTCGCCAATCAAAAACTAAAAGAAACAGGCAAAAAAGGCCTTGTCGTAATTGTAGACAATCTTGACAGAATAGATAATAAACCCAATGCTTCTGGCCGAACGCAGCCTGAATATATTTTTATTGATCGAGGAGATCAACTGAAGCAACTCAACTGCCATGTTGTTTTTACGATTCCGCTTACACTTATATTTTCTAATGACTCAAGCATGCTAAATAGTAGATTTGGCGTAAAACCAAAACTTCTATCAATGATCCCTATTCTGTCAAGAACAGGTGAAGAAAATGAACAGGGAATGTATTACCTAAAACAAATGATCCTGGCAAGGGCATTTCCAGAAATTCCTTCTGAAGAAAGAAATGACAGAATATTAGAAATATTTAAAGAAGAACACTTAATGAATAAGATTTGCCATATGAGCGGCGGTCATGTACGTAATCTTCTGGGTTTACTTTTCAGCTGTATTCAAAAAGAGGATCCACCATTTTCTGAAGAAATTGTTGATGAGGTCATTCAAGAATATCGAGATGATATGATTAAAAAAATAACTTCTGATGAATGGATGCTTCTAAAGCAAGTGGTTAAAGATCAAAATGTATCTGGAGAAACTGCTTACCATACGCTGCTTCGTAGTATGTTTGTTTTTGAATACCAGGATAAAAAAGGAGTATGGTTTGGCTTAAATCCTTTAATTGAAAAATCTGATCAACTCAATGTAAAATAATAAGATACTTTCAATCAAATATCGCTAAACCTTTAGTTTCCATGATATTTCTGATCTTGACTTTAAGATAGATCAATTCGAACTGCGTAGCTCATATTTGTCTCCCAAAAATACCTGGATAAGTGACAATGATTGTGTGCCAGTCATCCATATGATTGAATCGAATCACAATATATCCCAAATCTTCCATACATTCTACCTGTTTTGCATCTCTTTCTTACCTGTTTGGAAAATCATGTATTGGGCCATCAATAACCGCCAGCTACAAGGTTGTTCGTTTTCGTTATAAATCAAATTCATAAGTAATTTTTAGCTCTTAGGAAATCTCTGGCAGATAGTTGGCAGATAGTGCAGATAGCAGATAGTGCAGATAGGGTCGGACAAAATATTTTTGTTAACCTGATGATTTTAAACAATTTATAAACATAAAATTAAAAATTTTAGCTCTTAGAATGCCAATTTTGACCCTAAAATGGGCATTCTAAGAAAAGAACACATAAAAGTGTATTTTCGCTATTTTGAACGAATAGGAGGCACTGAATTTTCACTGAGCGGAGCCTTGATGTGCAAAGACAAAGAGGTGGATATGGATATACAATTGAAATGTGGGTGATGAGTTGAAAATGACAAAACTCGCTTAAATCATGTTTCACATAACCA
>Ga0272440_1003981_pt1 | contig 10761 bp, 10 predicted proteins | sample SSMMMBAug17_FD_192440 | JGI IMG/M metagenome (GOLD analysis project Ga0272440, IMG submission 192440) | Marine sediment archaeal communities from Little Sippewissett salt marsh, Falmouth, MA, United States - SSM-MMB-Aug17 | ecosystem: Environmental > Aquatic > Marine > Wetlands > Sediment ... | reverse complement strand
CTGGTTTAAATAAGATTAAAAATTTTATTTTATTAATTTTATTATGCTTTTTTATATTATCAAGTATAGGTTTTGCTTCAGTTAAATTTTCAGATTCAGATATTAGTTTCAAATATTATAAAGAAAAAGATAGTTTTAATGAAGAATCGCAAACTTTACTCATATCAAAAACAAATAATACAAATAAAAAAAGCTTAAAAAAAATAAATCAAAATAGAAAAATAAATAAAAGGAAATATACTAATCATGCTAAGCAGAGAATGAAAGAAAGAGGTGTTTCAAAAAAATCAGTTGAAGAAGCTATTAACAAAGGAACTAAGAAAAAAGGTAACAAAAAAGGAACGATTGAATATCATCTTAGCTCAAAACAATCATCTACAAAAAATGGTTTGACAGTAATAACAAATAAAAAAGGTGATGTAATTACAGTTATTAATAAGGGTACAAATTATAAGGGGATCAAATAAAAAATGGATATAAATAAAAAAATTAAATTTAAATTTAACACTGACTATAAAACAGGTTATATATATTTTAAATCTCAAATAAAATCTAATGAATTAACACATCAAATTGAATTAAAAAATGAAGAAAATAATATCCATATTGTTTTTGATCTAAATCAGGCAAATGAGTTATCAGGTATTGAATTAATATCAATACCTGAACTTCCAAAAGAATTATTTGAATAATAAAATATTATGGAGTCTTTGATGAAAAAAATAATTTTAATCATAATATTTTTAATTAGTATGTCAGGAAAATCAGGGTTTGCAATTGATTGGACTAATCAATTAAATTTTTATATTCAGACAGAAAGAACAAAATTAAACGATACTTCTTGGGATGGTTATAATAGCAGTATGGCTGTTAAAAGTTTTTTTGTTAATTTTACTACGTCGCCACCTGATATAATGATTTGTATAGTAGATATAAATGGCAAGAATAAATGTTATCACCGAATAAATAAAAAAAATAAACCTGTATCATATTGTCATAATTCATTTGATTGTGAATTCTACGATATTCAAACACCAAATGAAATATTTGGAATCGCATTAATAGATATAGATGAAAAGATTCATGATCTAATTGATGGAGTTATTCTTACAAAAATAAAAAAGAGCCGACGCTCCAATGATGTAAAGACAATGAATGATAAACTGCACGAACTAATAGATAAAGTGGCTCCTGCAATAACACCCGGAGAAAAACAAAGAAGAATGAGGCCATTTCAAATTTTTTCTATTTCCAATTGCAATGATGGAATTCCTTGCAATTTAAGGCAGTCTCAATTTGAAATCATTTCTGAAGATTAATTTATAATATTCCAACTTTGGTTTGTCCAACTGGAGTCCCAAATCTTTATATTTAAGCATCAGTTATCTTTACAACTCTTTGTTTTTTTTACTCCCAAATCTAAAGATTTGGGACTCCATCCAAAATAATCAGACAAACTAAAGTTGGAAGATAATATAATTTTTTTGTGATTATTTCAACTCCCAAATTTAAAGATTTGGGGCTCCAATTCTTAATTCAACAGTATTTGACCCTCATCTAATTGAATGAATAAATACCCCCAATAGTCTATTTATATCAAATTCATGCAAACTCTTCAGAAATTATTAAATATGTAAACCTTATAATGCTAAAAATACATAAAGGAATAACCATAAAGCCAAAAAATGGAATAGGATTAAGCCACCATAAAACTCCTGACGACGAGGAAGACCAGATTTCTAAAATGTTTCCATGAATTTTCCAGGCAGCTACAAAACTCCATATAAATATCGCACTATACCATGCAATAATTTTTACTCCAACATCTCGATACCATAACATTATTCCAGATGTTACTGGTATCCATATTAAACTGTTAAAAAGAATCAATACAATAAATAAAGAAATATTAAATTGTTTTATTATTATTCCACTATCATTAATAAGATTACAAATATAAAAAAGTAAAATTGGAATACTCCAGCTTATCCAATTTGTGAAGTATTTCCTATTAATAATTATTAAATAAGTGCTTGTACAAAGCATTATGATTAATAGAAGAATAAGATAAACAAGGTTTAAAATATTATTTTTATCAGATAATGTAAAAAAAAATGCTATTAAATCTATACAAAGACCTGACCATGCATATTTATTTTTTAATATAATTGAAAAAAAAGTTTTCATAACAAAAAAAAATTATTGTAATTTCGTTTCTTTAAAAATAATTACTTACCAAGGCTATCCAGATTTTCATTATTGGTTATTATTAACCATGAATGAAGTAATTTATCACATGAATCGCATTTTTTACCTATATAGTAATTCCCATTTATTTTATATTTACATTCTGGACAGTAACAGGCATATTTGTTGTTATAATAAACAAACATTGCTCCGCATATTATTGTAATAATAAAAACTATAAAAAACATTGGAATATTATAATTTGTTTGCAAAAGTATTGTTGTAATTGGAATCATTATATATGAAACAATTAAAAAATTTATACCAAAAAAAATATATACAATTTTTAATAAATATTTTTCAGCTTGCGGAAATGAATACCATGTAAAAATTCGTCGAGTAATAAAGGCTGAAAATATTAATGACATCAATAGAACAACAAACATAATAAAAGGTTGAGGAATATTAAAAATAATGGCCTGTATTAAAAATCCAGTTAAATCATCATAACCTAAATTATCTGAAAAACCTGCAAAACGTGATGTACTTGCAACAGCTATTGAAAGCATATTATTAAGATCTTCTGGTGAGACAAACAATCGTATTATCATTGAGCCTATAAGTATAATTAATAATACTAATCTTAAACCTTCAATAAAAGCAAGTAATTTGCATAATTCTTTAAATATTGGTTTATTTTGAACAATGTAAGGCAAAAGGCTTATAGATATTATGATGAGACAAGCCAATGTAGGAAAATGCATTGGCATAAATCCTATATAGAGCATTGTTAAAGGTCCAAGTAAAACAATATCTAATATTAATACAAGACTGCCAACTAAAATTGCCATATCAAACCAATCATCAAAAATATGATTTGGATTAATTAATGAGTTTGTACGTCTTGTTTTATCTGGATGATTCTTATTCAAAGCTTTAAGCTTATTCCATATAGTACTTTTGGGATTGATTATGACAGGAGGATATTTTTTTAGAATATTAAAAGGGATTCGAGTGATTGAGGAATAAATTGGTAATATATCCTTTTGTGTATTAACAACACCAGCATCAGCATATAATTCACGCATACGTAACATCTTTTTTAAATATAATTTCCATAAAATAAATCCAACAATAATAAATGGTAATAAAGAATTGACTGTAAAATGAAGTACTAAAAAAAAATTTGTTGTTTTATATCTTTCTTGAACCAATTTTTTTAACTGATCAATTTTATTTAAAAAAATATTTGCAAGTTCTGGTGAGAATTTTGATATTTTTTCAATTATTATTGAAAAATCAAACTGAATAAAATCAGGGGTAATCAACTGTAAGAACACTATCAAACCAGATAATACAAATATTGCCCATAGCATAAATAAAAAAGATGATATAAGCAGGTTTTTGGCATATTCTGTCTTCCAATAATCTCCTGTTTTTATATGATACAGTTCATGAATAAGACTTGCTTGAATAATTGACTGTTTATCTGGATTATTTAACTCTTTTTGCCATTCTAAAGCCTTTTTTGGGGGGATTAATAGATATCTACGCCTAAAAGATCCAAAAACTTTTATATCTGAATTTTCTGTTCCAATTAAAAGTTGTGGAATACTTTTTAATTTTATTTTATTAGAAAGTTTTATTATTTCCTGTTTTAATACTAAAAAATCATCACCAGCTTTGATAGATTTATTTTTTATATTGTCAGGGCTGCTTAAAAAAGATCTAAGAGATAAAAATATTAATCCAAATGCAAGGGGCCATATTAATATTGGTGATTGTCCAAAACTACCTGCAATTATAGCTCCAATTATAACAGTTACTATAATAAACAGTAATAGTGATGTTTGACTTGGTAGTGCAAAAACATTAATTTTATATTTATTTTCCATCTATTAAATATTTTTTATCCCTATTAATAACTTAATATAATATTAAATTCAAATATCTATATTAATTAATTAATATTTATTTATTTATTTAATATAAAGTTTTTAATATAATTTCAAGTTTATAATTGATTTTATTTCAATTATTTTTTGCATTAGGATTTTAATCTGGCAATATTCTTAAGATTTATGTATTAAATAATGATGTTCTCGTAAAAAGTCATAAAATGAGATTTTTATCTGTGTAACAATTTGAAATTGTTAATACCAATTTTTGTTTTGTAAAATAAACTTTTTACGAGACCATCAAATAATTATAAAATTATATTATTAAGGAGATAATTTTAAATGATTTCCAAAAAAAAATTTATCTTAATAACAATTATTATTTTATTATTCTTACTACTGGCTTTTTTAGGAATATCAATAATTTCAGAATCAAATGAACAATATTTAAACTCAGCAATAAATCGTTCATTAAAAACATTTGGTGTTCTTTCAACTTTAAAAGTAGGATTATCTATTATTGAAGGCTCTGAAATTGGTGTTGGTTTTGGTTTACAGGTTGGTGATGTTGTACAGGCAGCCTATGATTTTGTTGATATTTCATGGAAAACAGTTTTAGCTGGAGGTGTAGTTTTAATTGGTACCAGGTATCTTCTCAAAGCATTAGAATTAATTGATCATTACTTTTTTGTATTTTCTGTTATTCTTATATTAATTGCTTATTGTATTAAAAAATTTTATCCTGATATAAAATATCTTCATAAAATATTTAAAGACTTAAATATAATCATGATCATCTTAACAATATCAATATATATTATTTTACCATTATCAATTTATGGGGGTGAATTTCTATCAAGAAATATAACAAAGCCATCTTTGGAAGAAGCTGAGAAAGGTTTAAGCAATATAAAAGATAATATTTTTCCTGATCAACAAGAAGATACAAATATAATTTCTAAGTGGTCTGGTGCAAAAGATAGATTAGATAAAATTTCAAAATATTTGAAGGACCAAAAAGATATGCTGTCATTATGGGGGTTTAAGCTAATAGCAGGATACTTATTTGATTGTGTTATTTTTCCACTCTTTTTATTTATAATTTTATTTTGGCTTGTAAGGAAAAGTATTAATTATTTTCTTGAGTTTGAAATTTGAAATCAAATTATTTTATTTTTTTATACTCTAAAACTGCATTGCAAATATCATTAGATAATTTATTAATTTTAAACTTCTTTTTAAAGTTATCGATTAATCCTGTAAAAAAATTTTTTGGCCTTGATTCAGCCTGATTTAAAATATTTTGTATCATTATTGCAGCAATTTCTTTTATATCTTCGGGTTCTTTTAATGCTTCAATTCCTAAAATATTTACAACAACAGGAACCACAATATATGCAATTGAATCAATTCCCCCAAGACCTAATGCTTCATCAAAAACAGTTTCACTTGTTAGCTCATTATCTATTGTGGCATCAATCAGAGGATCAATAAGATTGAAATCTTCAGGTTCCAATATTTTATCTACAATCTTTTTTACATCTTCTTTAATATTTTGATTGGAAAATATATCATAATCAACTATCAGACTTATTTTATAATCTGCTAATTTTTTAATATACTCAACATCATCCCTGACACTAATAATGAAATCAGACAAAGCTTTGCGCAAAGCAGGTCTTTGAGCCATTTGATTGATTACATAATCTCTTTGGTCTTCATCTAACCTATCTTCATAAAAAGCAACAAGTAACTCAAGTTCATCATCGCTTATATTATCATCTTGTTGATTGCTTGTATTATTGTTTATCATTATTAAACCCCTAAAAAATAAATATTAATATGGTTGCGTAAGTAATCTCGCATATTCATAATCATTGCGAGCATCAATAACAAATTCTGAATAAGCTTTTCTTAAACATGGTTTTACTGAAAATTGGTAAATCATATCTTGTCTTTGCTTTTCATTTAAACGATCTTCATAAAAAGCGACAATCTGTTCGAGATCTTCAACAAAAATATTTTCATTATTTTTTTGCATATTATTTAACCTTAAATTTTAAAAAAGTATTATTGATTTTTTTGCTTATATCATATATTTTAAAAAAATAAAACTTATGTTTAATAGAATATGAAAGGTGCTGAAATATGAAAAATAAAATTACAATTAATAATATATATAAACAAGCAAAGGTTCATTGGCCTAAATTTTCAATACAATTCACTGACTTTGAACAAAAAGTATATGAAGCTGACATTGCAATACAAAAAGTAGCATACAAAGATCTTTATCTTGCAATAGCTGTATGCAAACGTGTTAATGTTGCATGGGAACAATTTTACTTTATTTATGAATCTCATATTAAAAAAAAAATCAATTATAGCCTTTGGAGTAAGTCAGATATTGAAAACGATATTTTTCAAGATCTGATGGAAAAATTACCTGATAAATTATGCACTTTCAAAGGTAAAGCCCTTCTTTATGGATGGCTAATTGCTGTAACAAGAAATTTTGTAAAAAGTTATTTTAAAAAAAAGCATATTAATACTATAGACATTGATGAAAACGAACAACAATATAAAGATGATCAAATTGAACAAATTATGTTAAAAAAATGTACTAAGCTTTTTAAAAAAATTCTACCTAAGGCTATATCTGAATTAAAATCAGACGAACAAGTAATCATAATGTTAAAATACGAAGATAATCTTAAAAATAAAGAAATTGCTAAGATATTTAAAATCAAAGAACCTGCCCTGTGCAAAAAATTAAAAAAAATAAAAGAAAAAATGAAAAAAAAATTATTAAACATTGCTTTGCAAGAAGTAATAAAAGGCAGGCAAGATTTAAATGACTGCCTTGAATTCTTTTTTAACGACTCTGATATAACTGTTGATTTTACTTGATTTCATATAATTTTAAATTTTTTTAATAACAATTCTTATTTTAACCAAATACCTTCTTTCTTAATTTATAAACTAAGACTGCTTTATATAAATATATTTCCCCAAAAAAAATTAGAGATAAGTTACTTATTTAAAAGGATTAAAATAAATATATTATAATAATTTTTATTTTTTTGGAAATTTCTTACCTTTTTTTACTCTAATCAATAAACAAAAAAAATTATATATAACAATAAATTTATATGAAAGTATAAAATTTAGGCATAAATCCAATATGTTCTGAATATGCCTCTGAAAAATAAATTTGTAGTCTGGAGTCCCAAATCTTTAGATTTGGGCGTCAGTAATTTTTTCAAGTTGTTGTTTTTTTGACACCCAAATCTAAAGATTTGGGACTCCAACCTGCATAAAAATCACATAACTTTGTATCTTCTTTAAATTTCGGGGTAACTCAGCGCTGAAAGCGCGAATTATTAAAGCCCAGGGCGAAGCCCTGGGTTATATATAACCACGATCCAAGCCCTGAAAGGGCGAATTAAAATATGGATTAATTATTAATTCGCCCTTTCAGGGCTTAGACCATCATAGATCATTACCCAAGGCTTCGCCCTGGGCTATAATAATTCGCACCTTCGGTGCTTAAGTTTGACGCCCAAATCTAAAGATTTGGGACTCCAGACTGCATCTAACAAACTATAAAACTTTCATCCTTTGTTGTGATAACAAGTCATGGAAGTTTATACTAAAATAATTTGGCCTTGATCATCGTTTCGGCATGTTGATCATAAAAATAGAAAACATAGAGACCTAGCATGCTACGTCTCTACGATCTTGCAGTTTTATATATATTATAATTTTTGGAATATTCTTTTTTGGAAATCACCAAAAGATTTTGGACTATTTTCCCAGATAAAAATCCGTCCTAAACGTACTATATTATACGCCTGCGGATAATTTTGATCTGGCGCCTTGCCAAAATCTTTATGACTAAATCTGTAGTATTAAAAAAATATCAGGCAAATATAAATTCTACTTACCCATATATAAGTATAGAAAGGGATAACAATGAAAAGCAAAAATAATAATAGTATTAATGAGATTAAAAATGATCTAAAGAATCTTCAAGTAAGCAAAGGATATAATAGTGAATTATTAGCTTCAATAAATGGCAATAGAAATTTGATGGACATAGCAATCACTGATTGTGAAAAGTATCATCAATCTTATTTTGAAACAGAAAAAGAAAAATTTGAAGAAAAGCTCAGAAAAGAAACAATTATTACAGAGAATGAAATAATAGCAATTAATGAAAAAATAAATGATTTGGACACTAAAGATATTAAGCCAGTAATTGAAACACTTGACTCAAATTCATGTGCAAGAGTAGCCTGGTCTATGACAGAACGTATAATATGCATATGCGCAGCGTGTCTACTTGTAACATTAAATGTATGTACAGTTCTGAATGTAAAAAATATTCTTGTAACAACAATTGATTCTTTTGCAATAACACCTTCTCTTGGCTATTTGTTTGGTATTTCAATTTGCGCAATTTCATATGGATTTAAAGTATATGAAAAAACATGCAGTCCATCAGATAAATCAATTATTTTTCTGCGTAGATTTGTATATGGTGCTGGTGTCTTTTCATTTTTATTTTGGATCATTACTGTTGCTCTTTATAGTTTGGCTTTTAATAGTGATATATCAGCCTCACTCAATAATAATCCTTCTATTTCTAAAATTGATATTGGACTATTAAATCTTCTTTCTATTATTTCTCAAATAAGTCTTGATTTTTTTGGATCTGCAAGTCTTTTAATATTTGTTTGGACAGAAATTGAGCGCCATGCAAAAAAAAGTACAGTTGTTACAAATCCTGATTATGAAATGATTATAAATAAAAAAGATAATTATAGGAAACAATTAATAGACTTCAAAAACAGATTGGAAAATGCAAGGTCTCTTAAACAAAATATGGATCATTATAAGTCACAATATATACAAAAAGCTGTTGCTGATTTAAAAAAGCAGTTTAACAAACCTAACTACGCGTCGTTAAGTAATTAAAGAACTTAAATTATTAAATAAATACTTTAAAGAAAGGAATTAAACAATGAAAAAAGCTATAATATTAATAATTTTTTGTATAATGTCTTTTTATGGATGTTTTGAAACATATTCATCTATTAATAGTCAGCCTGTTAGAAATTATCTGGTTGCTCTTACCCCATATTCAGATCAATTAACAAGAGAGGCACAAAGAAAATTTATATTGAAAATTTTATATGAAATAATAGAGCCAGGTGATACCTTAAAGATTATGGATGGTGTTTCTCAAAAAGATATTTGTGAGTTTTCATTTTCATCTTATCCAAGAAACAGCAAACTTTCAAAGACAGTCCGAAAGCAGGCAATTGCTAAAAAATGGAATAATCTAATAAAGTACTATCAAAATTTACCAAAAGCAAAAATTATTGATAGACAGTTAAATATTCCAATGTTGTGTAGATATCTAAGTAGTTATAACCAGATATTGTCAAATGCTGAATTTGAAGTGGTTTTACTTGGTTCAGCAATTTATAATGATAAAAATAAATACAATTTTAATAAAAAAATACCTGATGATGGTTTATTTAAAGATTCGAATTCTCCTTTTTTTATAAACAAAACAAAATTATCATCATTAAACAATATTAAAATTCATTGGATATTTTATAAGCCTATTGATTCAAAATCTTGGGATTTTATTGAGGCTTTTTGGGGTGTTTTTTTTGAGAAGCAGGGAGCACAGCTGGTATCTTTTAATAATATGTTTGAAACAGGATATTCACGACTTGGAAAAAATCTTCAAAGTAAAAATAATTATAATCAGCTTGTATTAAAAGAGAAGAAAGATAATACACCATGCACTAAAGAAGATATCGCTTCATGCAATAATAACAATAATAAATCTCAAACATCACCATTAAATCAAAATATATCAATAGTCATAGGAACTGATAAAACTCATGAAACAATTTTGAAAAGCCCAAATGGAAAACATTCAGAAAATTTACAAATTAAAGGAAAAGATTCAGAAAATTTACAAATAATTGATATTTCCACTTCTTGGGAATTAATTAATGGAAAAGCTGATATTGACTCTTATCTTATACTACCTGAAAATAAAATTGTAAGTTACAAAAATAGGCTCGAAGAATATGAAGGTTCAGAAATATATTTTACTAAAGATTTTCTTGCTCCAACAATTGCAAGTGGTGTTAAACATGGATTTGAAAATTTTACAATAAATAATGGCAATTGTTCAAATATTGAATTATGGTTAAATTATTATGCAAGACAACCATCCAAAAAGGCATTAACTGTCAAAGGACAGGTTCAAATTAGAAAAAATAATAATTTAATAAAATCCATTCCTTTTGAATTATCATTTCAAAGTAATGGAGAAGATTTTAATAACAGGCATAACTCTAAAGCATGGACACAAATTGATTTGTCAGAAGAAAAGAAACTCACAAATTTACCATAATATTATAATGAATATGGGAACACATGCCAAAATCTTTATCCCTAAATCTGTAATAAATATGGCTGATTATTATGAATTTTGTGTGGGGCAGTAATTCTAAGACGACATAAATTCCTTGACTGGAGTCCCAAATCTTTAGATTTAGGTGATTTCCGGAAAAGAATTTACCAAGATCGAATTCCCCCCTTGAGGGGGGTTAGGGGGGTGTTTTTGAGTTTGTACCATTAATACGAACAC
>Ga0272440_1003980_pt1 | contig 10769 bp, 8 predicted proteins | sample SSMMMBAug17_FD_192440 | JGI IMG/M metagenome (GOLD analysis project Ga0272440, IMG submission 192440) | Marine sediment archaeal communities from Little Sippewissett salt marsh, Falmouth, MA, United States - SSM-MMB-Aug17 | ecosystem: Environmental > Aquatic > Marine > Wetlands > Sediment ... | reverse complement strand
TAACACCATCGTTCCTGTCCATTCGCCAGAATACATTTTTTTAAGAAATAATTCTTTTTGCTTGTCTGTACCAAAAATTTCAATCATTTTTGCTGCACCATGAGTTGCAAATCCAAATGCAGCAAATGAAAAATCTGCGCCTATAATATATTCCAATGCAGCCTGAGCAATTGTTGCTGGTAGACCTTGACCACCAATCTCAGGATCTTCTGTCATAGCAATCCATTCACCTTCTCTGAGAAGTTTGTATGGACGGTGAAAACATTTGGGGACAGTTACCTGATTATTTTCAAAAATAAGTCCTACATTATCTCCTTCTTCATTTACAGGAAGGATTTCCTTTATACCTAAATTTCTGGCTTCAGTGATGATCATATCAAACATTTTACGATTCATCCCTGCATAACGTTCATATTTTGCTGATTTGTCAGCTTCGAGTTGTTCGTAAAGAACAAAATCAATATCTCTTCGATCAGCTATTTGTTGTGCCATTTTAAAACTCCTTTGTTTGTTAATGATATTATTTTAATAGAGACCTAATGTATTTTTTATTTAAAGATAGCGGTTAAACATCTTTTACAATTCAATTCATACTTTAATGCCATTAAAAATCATTTCACAAATATCTGCTGTTTTATCTTCAACATTAATGTTTCTATCAAAAAGGATACAAGGTAAACACGCATGTTCGATTGCTCCGAACAGACTACTTCTGATAATAGAAGCATTAATATTTTTTGTTATTTCATTGTTGATCATTCCTTGTTCAATGATATTTAAAACAGACAGGCTATGCTCCTGAACAAGGCTATAGGCTTTGCTTTCATAAAAGTCTTTTGAATTTCTAACTTCAAGTAATAAAATTCTGGCCATCACTTTGTCTGTGCTATAATTAAACAGATATGCGTAAACAAGCCCTTTTATTTTATCTATTGCCTTGGTTTCTTTTTCAATTCTTTGATTTGTTTGTTGAATAAACGTTTCAAATGATTCTGCTAAGGTTTCATAAAGTAAATCTCGCTTATTTTTAAAATACTTATATATAAGGCCTTCTGTAACGCTTGCTTTTGTGGCGATTTCAAAGGTTGTAATGGCATTAAAATCTTTTTCTTCAAGCAATTCTTGTAACGCTTGAACAATTTTTATACGCCCTGGTGGTTTCTTTTTGTATAAGGTTTTATCCATTTTGTGAAAATCTCTTTCGAAAATAATTAAGTAAATATTACTTACCATATTTTGTCAAGTTCTTTCTCTTCAATAAATATCATTCAATATTGACAGAAAAAGGTTCATGAGCTAAGGAAGCATAATTCCAAATTATATTTAAAATACTTGTTTTAAATTTTTTTTAAATAAAAAGAAATGAATGAAATATTAAACGTTTAACAAAAATTTGGCCAATATCGTTCTTTTTAAAGACCTTTCCAACGATCAATTTGCTTTAATTGAAACTATTGCACAGGTCCCTTTCGATTCAAAAAAATGAACTTCGTTCAAGAAAAGACAATATTATTACCAACCTCAAAAGGAAATTTGACTGGAATGCTGGGAGCATCACCAGAAACCCTTTCTCGTGCTTTTGCAAAGTTAGCAGAAACTGGAATTATCCGTATGAGTGGAAAGAAAATCGGAATATTGGATATGCACAAACTTGAAGCACTATCCGTATAATCATCAGATATCAAACCGATCAACCAATCGAAAAAGATTTGATGCCAATTCTTCAAGATGCATTGACGATACATGGACTTCTGATATTTCTTCTTTAGTATCCAATATTGATTTACCAACACTTTGGATATTGTAACTCACTTTTTGGGCACCTTTTGCAGAAACATCAACATTATTCGTAATCGTCTGGACATGAACTAAAAGCGTTTCCATTTGTTTTGCTATCTCACTGGAATTTTTGTTCGCTTGATTCGCATTAATCGATATTTGCTCTGAAACATAAGTTTGCTCTTCAACAGATGACGTTATTGTTTTTGAAGAATTCGCCATATCATCAATTGTTGAAACGATTTCGTTTATGGTTGTAATTGAGCTACCAATTAACTCAAGAACAGAAGATATTTTTTCAGAAATATTAACAGCAGCTTTTGTACTCTGTTCAGCAAATTTTTGAATACTTTTGGCAACAACTGTAAACCCTCGACCGGATTCCCCGGCAGAAGCGGCTTCAATAGCTGCATTCAATCCAATCAGGTTGGTTTTATCTGAAATAGACATAAGGATATGAGTGATTTCTTCAATCTGGCTGGCAGCATTATTTAGAGAAGCAATTGTTATAGCCGTTTGCTTTGCTTTTTCTACTGCTTTTTCAGCAATTTTTCGGCCATGATGAGCATTTTTTTCTATACCCGTCATAGCGGTTGATAACTTATCAATGGATAAAGCAACGGAATGGATATTATTGGTCATAGCATCGGTTGATCGGGATATTTTCTCAACATTATCTTTCATTCCATTTAAGGAATCAGCAATGGATGTCATCGTCGATGACATTTCGTATGATGACTCAACAACAGTATTTGATCGTTCCTCCATATCAGAGACATGTGTGTTTAATCGGCTAAAAATACGAATGATATGTTCGGATTCTTCTGATAATTTTTTTCCATTGTATTGTGCCATACTTAAAATTTCTCGGAAAGCTTGAATGACACCATTATAGGCCTTAAAAATTTGACCTATTTCATCTCTTGATTTTGGATGATGAGAAACGGTAAGATCAAAAGATGCCAGACGCGTTGCAACACGATTGACAAATGATAATGGTCTTAAAACCAGTCTTCTGAATTGCAACACCTGAAATACAATAAAGGCAAACAGTATAACGACAAAACCTATAATCTGCCCAACCATCATTTGCTTTAGTTTTTCACGATTGGAAAAAAGCATTTCCTGTACTTGATTTTTTATTGAAACAATAAAGGTTGAATTTTCTGTATTACTACCAACAGTAAAAAACGTGTATAATTTTAAGCCAGCATATTTTTTTGTTTTAAGATGACATGATTCTATTCGATTAAACTGTTCTCTGATAGTTTCAGGGATGACTTTGGATTTATAAATGTGTTGTTCATGTTTCCAAATAGATATCATTGACTGATTTTGGTTGTCAGCAATTGAAATCGCACGTATGTCTGATTGTTCAAACCAAATTCTGAGCCACTCTGGAACTTTATTTGATTGAACATCTACTGATAGTTGATCAACCAAATGCGAAATAATAGCGGTCATCCATTTAAAATTTTCTCTTTGTTTTTTATCACTGAATTCTTGTTGCTTTTCAACAAACAGATCAAAATGTTTTTTGTATGCATTTGTAAATGCATCTGCCATTTTGTTTTCTACGGCAAAGACAACAACGCTGATTATCAACAACATCAATGTCAAAATAATGCTCGTAACGGTGGTAATTTTAGCCTGTAAGCTCCAGTCTTTCATAAACGCCTCCCTGCTTTCCGAATCCGTTCTGTTAATAAAAATCACGTAAAGTAAAAATCACGTAAAAGTGGACTATAGAATAAGCATTTGATATGTAATATTAACGTTACTTATGTCATGTAATTGTATTCCTTATTTTATATTATTCTCCTTACAATAGTGATAAAAAAGATTTCGTTGAAAGTTGGATCCAGTGGATCGGTATAATTTTTTTCAAGTTCCTAACATGATGTTAGCAGAGCCACTCAATCTTTTTCAAAATTAAGATGTTATTATGGAAGTTTAAACGCTATTCGTTATCGTTATGTCTCTGTTCCAATGCTTCAATAGCAGAATCAACGACAGTTTTGACAGATTGTAATGTATCAATCAAGAGATCAACAGAGTCGTCGCTGATTTCAGAAGATAAAGATTTTTCTATTTGCCTGATAAACCCCATTGCTTTTTTTGATATAACTTCAATTACATTTGTTTGTTGACGATCTCTTTTCTTCTTTCTCGTTATATCGCGGACATCATCACTTTTGAGTTTTCCTTTTTTGATTTGAGAAAATAAACTTACCATTTCAACATGATTTTTTTGCTTTGCAACTTCGACCAATAAACGACGCGAATAAGTGTCGGCGCGCCGACATTCTTCTTTGATATTCTCCGGAAGTCGATTTAAACTCAACGTTTCAGCTATCGTACTTCTACCTTTACCAATAACATTGGCTAAATCCTGTTGCGTATACTGATATTCCTCAATCATTAAATTCAAGGCTTCCGATTCTTCAATAGGATTTAAGTTTTCTCTCTGAAGATTTTCAATCAGTGATATTTCAGCCGGATTGCCTTTGGTTAAAACACAGGGTATTTTCGGTAATTCTGCCATTTTTGCAGCTCTTAAACGACGTTCTCCAGCCACCAAAATAATATTGTTATCGGCGTCTTTACGAATAATAACGGGTTGAATAATACCCGTTTGTTTAACAGACTCACATAATTCCTGCATGGCAACTTCATCAAAATACTTACGAGGATTGCTTGGATTTGGTTTGATTAAAGCGACATCAACATGAAAAAAAGCCCCATCCTGAACAATATCAACGTTTGCAGGATGGTCTTCATCTGTGTGTCTGGGTTGCGCAAGTTTACTTTTTTTACTGGCCAATTTATCTCTTATAGATGCCATAATGCAATTAACTCCTCAGCTAAAGAATCGTAGTCTTGTGCTCCTGGACTGCTTGGTTTAAAGGTCATAACAGGTTCCATCGCCATATGAGCTTGATTCAAAGCCTCATTTTGTCGAATTTTTGTTTTTAGAAGAAACTCTTTGAAAGGTTCTAATTGATCAATAACCCAATCATTGGTTATTTTTTTCCGAGAATCAAACTTGTTCAGCAATATTCGAATTGTTTTTTCTTTAGGGTCATCTTCATTGTTTCGAACATGTTCAATCGTATCCATAAAATCAGAAAACCCATCCAAAGAAAACCTGGCCATTTCACATGGAACAAGGATAAACTCGCTTGCATATAACGCATTGATTGTTAATGTTCCCAGCGTAGGACGGCAATCTATAATGATAAAATCATATTTTAAATGTTTAATCGCTTTATGTAATCGTGTTTCTTTAAACATTTCTGGTGTTAATAACTGTTCAGCTCTGTCTAATCGAATATGTGATGGTACAAGGTTTAAATTTTCTATTTCTGTTTTTAGAATTGCTTGTTCAATGGATAATTTATTGACCAACACATCGTGAATGGCATATTGATAAGTATCCGGTTCAAATCCTAAACCAATACTGGAATGCGCTTGTGGATCAAGATCCACTAATAAAACATGATATCCTCTCTGCGCCAAGCAACATGAAAGGTTTATCGATGAGGTTGTTTTTCCAACCCCTCCTTTTTGATTTAATACGGAAATAACTTTTCGCATTTTCTTTTCCTGTACAATAAATTAGAATCATTTATTCAATACTTGATATATTTTCTTGCATAAAAAATATATCAAGTAGTTTTTTCAAAAATCATTACTATATAAGTTATCGAGTAATCCTTCAAATATACTTCCCTGTCAAGAGAAAAAATAGAAGGAAAAATTTTAATCATTGTTTTTAAGTAGGAATATAAATAAAAATTGATTTTTTAAAAAGAAAATTAATGATTCGAAACCACAATTTAATAACGTTCCCATTAAGGTGTCCAAATTCAACCTGAATACGGGATGCCATAATGGAAAAGTTATTAAATTGTAGTTTTTTTAAATAATTGATGACATGAAACCCAATGGTTGGCTGAGATTTCCTGTAAAGAAGGATTTGATTGATGACATTTTTGAGTAGCTGATCTGCAGCGTCGATAAAAAACACAACCTGTTGGATTACCAGATGGATAAGCAACTTCTCCTTTTGGAGGGGTAATAATGTTCTGACTATCCAGATCAGGAACACTATTGATTAATGTTAATGTATAAGGATGTTGTGATTCATTGAATAAACGGTTTACATCTATAATTTCAACAATTTTCCCCAAATACATTACAACAACACGAGTACAAACATATTTAAGTATCAACAGATTATGGGTTATAAACAAATATGTTATTTTGGTTTTTTCTCTAATTTCATTTAACAATAATAATATTTGCGCTTGAACTGAAACATCCAATGCAGAGGAAGGTTCATCTAATACAATAAAATCAGGTTTGACAGAAAGCACTCTCGCAATACAAATTCGCTGTCGTTGACCACCTGAAAATTCGTGAGGAAAACGATTAAGATGTGTTTCATTTAATCCAACTTGCATTAAACACGAAAGGATTTCATCTTTCATCTTCATTTTAGGCTTACTAAATTGTGAACAAATACCCTCCAATATAATATTCTTAATCGTCATTCGAGGATTCATTGCTGTTGAATGGTCTTGAAGTAGCATTTGAAATTTTTGCCGAACAGTTGCTTTTTTTAGCTGATTCGGTGTCATATGTGTAATGTCTATTGGTTTTTGTTGCTCTGGATAATACAAAATATTACCGCTTGTTGGCTTATAAAAACGAATCAACGTTTTTCCTAAAGTACTTTTTCCACATCCGGATTCACCAACAAGTCCTAATGATTCACCTCTGAATATGGTTAAATTGATATCATTTACTGCGCGAACACCTTCTTTTGGGCGTCTTAGCAAGGAGGTATATTGTGGATAATGCAAAGATAACTGCTTGATCTTAATGATGGGTTTCTTCATTATATTTCCTTATTATAGCATATTCCAACACGCTACCATCCGATCAGAATCAATCGATTTTAAATCAGGAGTTTCGATTTTGCACTTTTTCGTTACGCGATAACACCGAGGATGAAAACGACAACCTTGAGGAGAATTTAATAAATCAGGTACCTGGCCTTGTATTGGACTTAACTTATTTTGAATTGATTTCCTGGGAATCGTTGCGAGTAATGAATATGTATAAGGATGTAAGGGGTTTTGAAAAATATCTGATGCCAAACCTATTTCACACATACAACCTGAATACATTACACCAACACGATTGCAAAAAATTGATGCCAGTCCTAAATCATGAGTAATAAAAAGGATGGATTGAATAATTCGGTTCTTTTTGAGTTGATCAAGTAACAGAATTATTTGAGATTGTACCGTAACATCAAGACTTGATGTTGATTCATCAGATATCAACAATGAAGGTGATCCAGCCAAAGCTATGGCAATTAGAATTCTTTGTTTCATCCCCCCTGATAATTGATGTGGATAACGATTTGCTACAGATTCTGGATCTGAGATTTCAAGTTGTTTTAACAACGTGATGGCTTTGTCCCAAAATTCTTTTTTTCGTTGCATGTGTTTTATTGGGTTATCAAAAAATCTATTTTTCCGGGATATTTTATTTTGTATATATAAAGTCTCTGTAATTTGGTCTCCAACGCTCATAATTGGATTAAGCGCTGAATCAGGCTCCTGAAAGATCATTCCTATTTCCTGACCTCGAATATGCTGCATTTCTTTTTCTGACGTTTTTGTGATATCAATATATTCAGAAGTTTCTTCTTTAAAAAAGAGTATTTCGCCTTTCGTAATTCGTCCTGGATAAGGAATTAGCTGCATTAATGATCGCGACGTTACACTTTTTCCACAACCAGATTCTCCGACCAGACCAAATGTTTCACCAAACGGAATAGAGAAACTGACATCTTTGATAACATGGGCTTTACCATGCTCTGTTTGAAACTGAATATTTAATTCTTTTATGCTTATTAATTGCGACATCTTATTTTTCTTTATTAAAATAATTATATATAAGGAACAATAATTGTTTTTAATAATAAAAAATTATATCTCTTATTAATAAATATGTCTATATTTATCTCATAAAACGTATTATGGCTTATTGGATTATGTAAATTTACATTCCCTTGATATGATGCAAATTTTGTATTATGAAGAATTTAAACAAAATGTGTATGGCAAATGCGCCGAATATTTTTCAAACAAGGATTCACGATAAATGTCAGAATGCTTTAACACACCACAACTCAAATTAGCATTTGATTTTGCCGAATATACTGGGCGCCACATATTTCTAACGGGAAAGGCAGGAACAGGAAAAACGACTTTTTTGCATAATTTTAAAAAAAATTCATCAAAGCGTATGATAGTCGTTGCACCAACAGGGGTTGCAGCCATAAATGCCGGTGGTATGACCATTCATTCTTTCTTTCAGTTTCCTTTTGGACCCCATATACCAGAATTAACGCCATTAAATGTACACAAAATAAACAGTACAAAAAGAGATATCATTGGAAATCTTGATTTGCTAGTGATTGATGAAATCAGCATGGTGCGTGCGGATTTACTTGATGCCATCGATAGTACGCTGCGCCGGTTTAAAAATCGTTTACTTCCTTTTGGCGGAGTTCAATTGCTCATGATTGGAGATCTTCAACAACTGGCACCCATTGTTCCCAAAGATGAATGGGGTTTACTGAAAGAGTATTACAACACATTGTTTTTCTTTGGCAGCAAAGCACTAAAGGAATCCCAGTATATTAAAATCGAGTTGACACACATTTTTAGACAAAAAGATGATACCTTTATCCAGTTACTGAATAATATCAGAGATAACAAAATTGATACCAAAACCTTAAATGATATCAATAAACGATATCAACCGAATTTTTTCCCTTCAGAAGATGAAGACTATATTACATTGACAACACATAACCGGCAGGCCATGAATATCAATCAAACCAGACTGGATGACATTCATAAAAAAGAGCATATAAAAGTTGCCAGAATAGAGGGCGATTTTCCTGAACACGCTTATCCCACTGATGCTGAACTAAGCTTGAAAGTTGGTGCTCAGGTAATGTTTGTTAAAAATGACTCATCTGAAAATAAACAATTCTATAATGGAAAAATTGGAAGAATTACAAAAATTTCTAAAAATCAGATTTATGTCAAATGTGCAGAAGATTCTGACAAAATTTTGGTTGAACGTATGGAATGGACAAATATTAAGTACACAATGGATGAAGAAAAAAAGAAAATCAAAGAAGACATTTTGGGCATTTTTATCCAATTTCCGCTAAAACTGGCATGGGCCATTACCATTCATAAAAGTCAGGGACTGACATTTGAAAAAGCAATCATCGATGCCAATGCTGCTTTTGCTCATGGTCAGGTATATGTTGCGTTGAGCCGATGTAAATCCCTGGAAGGCATGGTATTAATTTCAGAAATTACAAGATATTGTATCAAGCATGATAGTGAAGTGCTCCGATATATGAGCGACGTTGAAAAGAATATCCCGGAAAAATCACATCTTGATCAATCCAAATATGAATTTCAGCTTGCCATGGTAAAGGAATTGTTTGATTTCAATTCAATTGATCAGCTTGTATTGGCATGTTTAGAAATAATCAGTAAAAACCAGAATTCTATCCCAAAATCTATTGCTAAAATTTTTATACAAATTTATCTTTCCCTGACAAACGATATTGTAAATGTTTCCCAGCGCTTTGAAAATCAGATTCTTCGTCTGGTTGCTGAAAATAGCAATATTGAAGAGAATCAATATTTACAGGAAAGAATTCAAAAAGGATGTGTCTATTTTTCAGAAAAATTAGAATCAATTATTCTTGAAGTAATACAGGACATTAATAATGATATAAACAATGATATAAATAATAAGCAAATAAAAAAAACACTAAAAAGAGATATCAACGCATTGAAAAAAAATGTATCTGCAAAAAAAAGCTGTCTTCAAGCCTGCAATAAAGGATTTCGTGTTAATACTTATTTAAATGTGCGTCAGTGACCCAAATATATCGATAATATTTATAATTTCTTATACACCAAACGATCAAACCCAATAGCAATAATGGTAGAAATTTGTAATTTTAACCTGTCTCCAAATTCACAAGACAATTCTTTTGAATACGTTTTCACCTGCAATGGGAAAGTTATTAAATTGTGGTTTCTTAAATCAACAAAAAGGTAAAGAATCAATGGGCGTCATACATTTTAGAACTTGAAGAAGCAATCTATACATGCAATATTGTGCAAGACATTTAACTCTCAATTTTGTTTGTCAATGAATCAAGGAGAAAATCAATGAAATTTCCTTACGGCATCAGTGATTATAAAAAAATTATCACCCAAAATTATTTTTATTGCGACCGAACCCATATAATACCGATTATTGAAAATGCAGGGCAATCCATATTATTTCTTCGCCCCCGACGATTTGGCAAAAGCCTCGTCCTCTCCATGCTCGAAAATTACTATGATGTGGCAAAAAAAGATCAATTTGAAGAACTGTTTGGCCATTTGAGTATTGGCAAAAATCCAACCCCTTTGCATAATCGATATTTTATTCTTAAGTTAGACTTTTCCTGTATTGGTACATATGGATCAATCGATGAGCTTCAACAGTTTATGATGGATCATGTGAATGAACAAATCAAAATTTTTCAAGAAGATTATCAGGACTATATTACGAAGAGAATTGATATAAATCCAAGCAATGCCTTTGCATCGATCAGTTCACTGATAGGTGCGGTTAAACGACATGAAACATCCATTTTTTTACTCATTGATGAATACGATAACTTTGCCAATGAATTGATGTTAAACAAATCCGTCTCAGAAACAACTGAAAAAGATCCTTATACCCTTTTTGTCAAAAAGGATGGTCCCTTAAAAACCTTGTTCAAAGCCCTGAAAGCGGGCACAAGCAGTGATGGTTTCGACAAAACATTCATCACCGGTGTTTCGCCTGTTGTCATGAGTGATATTACCAGCGGCTATAATATT
>Ga0272440_1003979_pt1 | contig 10772 bp, 14 predicted proteins | sample SSMMMBAug17_FD_192440 | JGI IMG/M metagenome (GOLD analysis project Ga0272440, IMG submission 192440) | Marine sediment archaeal communities from Little Sippewissett salt marsh, Falmouth, MA, United States - SSM-MMB-Aug17 | ecosystem: Environmental > Aquatic > Marine > Wetlands > Sediment ... | reverse complement strand
AGAACTACATTGGGTATAGCCCCGTATCGCAGTCGTACACCGATGAGTTCCACGAAGGCGACGGTACAGACCGCATATACACGAAGGCGCGGCCGATAACGGCTATCACGACCATCACGGTTGAGGACGGGTCGGTTGATACTTCTGGAGTGTCGAATCGTACCACGTACATCGACCTGGAGGGCTACGCGCCCACGCGCGGGGCCGAGATACTTGTCGACTATACAGCGGGGTATTCGACAATCCCGTATGACATGCAGATGGCATGTTTGCAGATAGCGGGCTACTACGAGGCGCAACAGGACACCACGGGGCTGAATGCGCTTAGTTCACGGTCGAACGACACGACGAGCCGCACACTTGACGATGGCTTTATTGATCGGATACTCGGCGCGCTTGTTGAGTATCAAAGGGTGATGTAATGGCCGGGCCGAAGTTCGTAGCGTATGAAGCTGAGATAGACGACCGGGAACTGCGCAGGAAGTTCCGCATGATGCCGCACATTGTCGGACAGGTGAACCGCAAGGCGTTGGGCGATATCGGCGAGGCTACCGTTGCACATTCTCGCAAACGGTATTTCCGTTCACCTCAAGGCGAGCTTTCAAGGAATCCGCTAAAGGGGCCGGGGACGCTTCGGACACAACGCGGTGTGCGTGGTCTGTTGGGTCGCGTTGACTACCAGGTTGACAGCGATTGGGAGGCGCGGTTCGGTGTGCTGAAATCGGGGCCGGGCTTTGAATACGCAGAGCGTCACGAGTTCGGCACGGTGGGTATGCCACAACGACCGTATGCGTGGCCCGCGTTGCAGGACATTTTTCAGACGGGGACGGCTGAGAAGATTATGGACAGGCGATTCAAAAGAGAATTAGAGGGGGCGTTCGACCGTGCTTAGTGTTGCTGAGGATATCATGGCCGCCTTCGAGACGTTCACAGAATCGAATCTCTCCACGTACTTGACCGCAATTGCAACGGAGAAAGGCGACGGCAAAACACCGGCCGACCTGAATGATGTACTCACGGGAATCTACGACCCGACGAAGTACAACAACTTTCCGCTTGGGTTTCTGGTGCCGGTGTCCGAGGAATACGAGGCGCTATCGTTGAGCGAGGACGCTGTCACGTTCACCATGCACTTCTGGATTATCGACCGGGGGTATGGCGAGGCAGACTTGACCACGCGGGTGGCGCGTATGTCGTCGGCGTTCCGGTCGATGGTGCGGGCTATGGCTGTGCCGTCGACGATAGGCGAGGCGATTGTGACAAGTATTGAATACTATCCACGCATATACGGTGTGGAGGAAGCGCAGGGCGCGCGAATAGAAGTAGAAATTACACAGGAGGTGTAACATGGCTATCATTGCAGGACGCGACGCCAAACTCCAGATTGGCGTGGAGAGTGTATGGGGTACGGCGGTTGCTCCAACAGCAGAGGTCGCTTTCAATAGCGAATCGCTCAAATCTGAACTGACATATCTCTCGGAGGATACGCTTGTCGGTTCTAAGACCAAGGGGCAAATGGACATTGGCGCGGTCAAGGTATCGGGTGGTTTCGAGTTCATCGCAAAGCCAGACGACTACTTCGGCATACTGTTGTCGGCCGCGCTTGGAACGGAAGCGGCCCCGGCGCAGGTAGGGACGACCACGGCGTATGACCATGAGTTTACCCCGCTGGCCGGTGGCACCTCATCGAGCCTGCCGCATCTGACAATTGCGGTCGACCGGAAAACTGACGTATTCGGGTTCACTTCGTGCAAGGTCAACTCGCTCGATCTGAAGGCGAGCAAGGGCGACTACTTGCGCGGGTCGGTGTCGGTCATCGGCTACAAGGAAGAGGACGACGAAGTAGCCGCGTTGACTTCACCGGCAACGGCGGCGTTTAAGTTCAGCCACGGGTCGATTACGATTGACAGCACACCTTACGACGAAATCGAAGGTATTAGCTTCTCGTATAGCAACAACCTGGAGTCAGACCTTCAAACGCTTGGCACCGGAGCATATCAGGCCGAGATCGAACCGCAGGCGCGGGAAATCACCATGAGCCTCGATGTACTCGACTCGACCGACCTTGACACGCTCAGGGCGTCGAAGTTCCTGTCGGGGTCAACGGCTGACGTAGTGTTGACGTTTACCTCGGACGCGACGATAGAGGCGGGGTATTACTACACGCTGACTATCGATATGCCATTGTGCTACGTCACCGATGACAGCCCCACGGTTAGCGGCCCGGACAGACTGCGGCATTCGCTCTCGCTGACGGCGACCGAGGACGATTCAAACGAAGCGGTGACGATCACCTTGCGCGACGATAACAGTAGCGCATACATAAGTTAAAAGGAGATAAGATGGGAGCTTTGCTCAACGATTTATTGTCTGATGGTATTTGGAAGTATCGGGTGGATCTCGGCGGGGCGTTCCCCGAAGAGTACCCGGAAATGCAGGAGCGCTACGCGGGGCATTGGATAGAGCTACGCGAGCCGAACGGCGAGGAAGCTATGGCGCTGACGCAGGGCAAGCAGGACGAGATCCTAAAGCTCGTCGGCAAGTGTCTGGTTGACCATAGCTTTGAGATGACCGAGGGCAAGAAGGCGAGCAACGGCGACGTGTACAAGCTCATTAAAACATCGTCGGCGCTTTCGGCGTACGTGATAGAGCAATGGGTCGCCGCGCTCCCTTTAGTGAAGAGGAACGCGCAGAGTGCGAGCGCGTTGGTAGAGCCGTCATCTGGGGATACATCGGAGAAATAAGCGAACCAGGAAAGGCGCTATACACGCAAGTTACACAGCTTGCGGTACATGCGCTAAACAGGGAATCCGCGTCATGGCTCCACTTGCCATACGCGGGCGGGGTGATGGAACAACCGTATCGGACTATGCAGGCGTTCGGCGTGATTCAAGCGCTATTCAGCGAAAAGCTAAAAGAGGAATACGAGAAGAATGGCAAAAGCTAAGGTTGAATACACAATAAAAGCGAAAGACGAATCACGCCAAGGGATTCAGTCGGCCACGCAAAACGTCGACAGGTTGGGCGGCGCGATACAGAAAGCCTTTAGTGCGGCGGCCATTACAGCGGCGGCGGTTGCCATCAAGAAAGTCGGCACAGAGCTTATAACCGCGTACGGTGAACAGGAGGCGGCAGAACGTAGGCTACAGGCGGCTGCATCGAATAACCCGTACCTTGACGATCAATCGGTTACAAACATTCAGAACTACGCGAGCGAGTTGCAAAAACTTTCGACCGTAGGAGACGAGGTTGCTATTGCGCAAGCGTCGATGCTTGCCGCTATGGGGCTGACCGAAGATCAAATAACCACGACCCTTGGCGTCGCCGCTGACCTGTCTGCCGGGTTAGGCATCGACCTGAATACGGCGGTGCGTGGGTTGGGACAGACGTTTGAGGGGACAAGCGGTCAACTTGGTCGGTACGTTCCGCAACTCCGCAACCTAACAGAAGAACAACTCAGGGCGGGCGAAGGCGTTGAGATGCTCCGCGAGCAATTCAACGGCATGGCGGCAGAACTCGCCGACACGACGCTTGGGGCTGTCCAGCAATTCCAGAACGCATGGGGCGACTTCAAAGAGGTGTCCGGTGAAATGTGGGCCAACTTTTTCACGCCCATGTTGCAAGGGTTCACCGACCTTATCGAGAAGATGACCGAAACGCGCGACGCCAAAAACCAACTATGGGAGGCGATGCAATCGGGCGGCGCTGGCATGTCATCCGGCGACCTTCAAAGCGCGATAAGCGCGCAACTAAAAGAGGTCGAGCGGTTGCAAGGCATTGTCGCCACCGACGTGACGGGGCTGTTTCTCGATGAGCTTGCCAAGGCCGAGGGCAGACTTGCTGAGTTGACACTGGCGGCACGCGCGGCGGCAACGGAAGAATACGCGAATGCAGAAGCAACGCGCGGGGCCACCGAAACAACTACGGCGCTTGCAGAAGCAACAACGCGAAGCGTGGAAGAAATACTCGCGGCCACAAACGACATGAAAAACAGGTCTGCAAAGTTTGCCGACGACGCTAACAAAAGCGGCGCGGTGCCTCCCGTTGTGTCGGCGAAGGCCAAATTACTCGGTAAGGCAAACGGCATAAACAGTAGCGTAACCGACGTTAGCATCCCCGACATGGGAATCGGCGCGATACTTGGCGACCTGTTCGGGGGTCTTATCAACGGGCCTATTGGCGCGCTAATTACAGCGATGGATTCGTTCGGTTCTATCATGCAACTCCTATCACCGGGGCTGACGATTTTGCAGGGGTTACTCCAGGTTATAGACCCGATTATAAACGAGGCGCTTGCACCGTTCGTGGAGATACTAACCATCATAGGCCAGATTGCCGGTCAATTGTTGCTCCCGGTTTTGAAACCAATCGCGTGGGCGTTCAAGGCAATCGCGGATGCTATCTATGGTTTTATCAAGTTTGTCGTCAAAGCAATCAACGCGCTGATACCCGGTAAACGTTGGGACATCGACATACCCAAAAGCCTCGGTGATGCTGGTGGCGGCGAAAAGCCTACACTTGTCGACGACTCGACGGGCGGCGGTTCAGGCGGCGGCACCTACTCAACGGGGAGAACGTCATACAACTACGTGACCATCACGGCCGAGGTCGTGGCCGGTGACGGCGGTTTGCGTGAGCTTGCCATGATGATACGCGGCGAGCTTGAAGCGCTCGACGCCATAGGGGTGTAGTATGGCGTTTCAAGTAGAGTTTGACTATGGCTCAGGGTGGAACGACGTTACCAACTACGTCGTCGCTCCGAGCCTGAAGCGCACCTTCCACGCGCATAAGAACCTCAAAAGTACGATCAATACGTGTACGTTCGACATGATGTACTCGACGACTATCGTAAACGCGCTGTACGGGTCGAGTAACGTTGAGGTGCGCATACACGACAACGACTCGAATGATTGGTTTACGGGGTACGTCAAAGACCAAATGTCGACCGTGGCCCGGTCGCGCGGCAAGACGTTCAGCGTTGAATGCGTCGACCATGCGTGGGATTTGAAAAAGCCTATCAGCCGCGAGACGGCGAATAACTTCCCGCTGATATCACCATACATTTACAAGTCGACCGACACTGACAATTCGATATTGTACCAGTTGCTTGTTGCCGATGGCCCGTTGTCGTCGCTTGCAAGTTTGCCGGATATCACCGACACGGTTGACCACATTGACATAGTAGATGGTGAGCAAACCTACGAGCAAGTATTAAAGGATTTACTGTTTGAGTTCGGGTATAGCTACTATTTCGACGAGTCGGGCGACATGAAGGTGCTTGACCTATTCCCTTCGTCGCTTAGTCCCACGGCTACATTCTCGACGGCCGCGCGCAACATCAAGACCGAGTTAAAGATCGAGCGCAGTACCGAGCAACACGACGCGGTGCGGGTTTCTTTCAACAAGCTATATACGTTTAAAGATTCAGTAGTATACAGAGAAACAGAGTACGAAAGCGAAGATTACCCAGGTGTTAGCTATGGGTGCAAAATTGAACTGTTATCGGCCGAACACTATCCAAGCGCGGCCGGAGACGGTGACGCTTTTCTGCAATATGACGTCCCTACAAATGCGAAAAAAGCGCTAAGAAACCCCGACTCGGAGTTGATAACGGTGACAAACGCTTACGCATGGTACCAGTGTTTCGGCAATGTACAACTTACAAAACATGAGTTTACAAACTTCGGCAAGGAAGCGCTCGTTGACTATGAGAATGCATCGGGGGCGACCGCGTATTTGTTGCGGTTTGAGATTCGCGGCGATGCGATAGTATTACGCGGTGTTTATGACCGTGAATATTCGCCAGGCGGTTCGCCAGAAGATCGAAAGGTATACAAAGCAAAGTACATCCAGACAGACGAGGTTGCAGATAGGTTAGCAGTTGGTTGGTGCAACTGGTATCAATACGGTGACTTTCTGTATACCTTCACTTCTGACGCCGACGTTGATGTAGGCGCGATTGTCACGCTCAATGAAACCGCTGTAACCGGCGTTAACATCACCGGCCGTGTTGTGGCCCGCGTCGACAGGCCATACAACGGCGTGGCCGACTACACCATCGAGGGGATGGTTGCTTATTCGGCGCAGACGCCCGACGTTGAAACGAAGATTTTCCCGGTTAATGTTCTGTCAACATACACAAGCACAGAGTTCATGGATTTTGAAACGACCGACATAGGCACGCGGGCGCTTCGGGTTTCAGAAATCGCCCCATTTGAGTTCGATTGGCTTGACGGCGGGGATTCTGATGATTCTATGAGCGACGCCGCAGACGGCGGGGCGTCTGGGTCTGACTCGTTCGGTAAATCATTTGATGCAAAACTCGGATCATACGCATACGACGACATGGGTGAGGGAACGATTCAGGTAAAAGCTAACATGCTTGTAACCGGCGACATAGACATACAGGGCGACGAGGCAATCATAGGCGACTATGACGGCGGCAACGGTATCAAGTGGGACGGTACAAACTTAACCGTAAATGGCGGCGGGACGTTTACTGGCACTCTAAGCGGTGCAGATGGCACGTTTTCTGGATCGTTGAGCGCCGTTGATGGAACATTTACGGGCAATCTGAACGCGGCGAACATTGGCGGGAATGTCGTTCGCGGATATGAGTTTTCAACGTCTGATACATATGATGATGTTTACGACACGCTGGTTTCAGATTTTGACTCTGGTTTGCAGTATATGACTTTTTCGGTGATGGGTAGATATGGCAATAAAACAATCATGTTTATGTATTGGGATTATACCATGAGTACTATTGGATTTTACGGCACCGGCACGCAATCAGATTCAATAAACTTTTTGGGCGGTAGTGGCCCGACGGGGGTGCTGACCGTGGGAAACGGAAACGCAACAAATCTAACCGCCGATCTAAAAATAACGACGATCTCGTATGTAGGCTAACAGATTAGCTTATAAGCGAAGAGGAGGCCGAGAATGGCAGACCGGATCAAGATACGTAGAGACACGGGCGCGAACTGGACGAGCAATGACCCGGTATTAGCCGATGGAGAAATCGGGTGGGATAAGACAAACGCGGTTTTGAAAGTTGGCGACGGGTCTACTGCATGGAGTTCACTGACCGCCGTTACAAGCGCACATCCGATTGGGATGATCGGAGCGTTTGCGGCATCAACGCCGCCCACGGGATGGCTTGCTTGTGATGGTAGCGCGGTCAGCAGGACGACATATTCGAGTTTATTTTCTGTAATCGGTACAACGTGGGGAGTTGGTGACGGGTCTACTACGTTCAACTTGCCCGACTTGCAAGGCGCTTTCCTGCGCGGCACCGGCTCGCATGGTAGCGAGACAATGGCCGACAGCAACGCGTACGCGGGGCCGAGCGTTGGTAGCTTTGAAGATGACCAGATGCAGGGGCATATTCACTCACTGGCATTAGACAGTGCTCCGACCTCAACGCTGCAAATGAGTAATACAACTGGAAGCACTACAACATCGCTTGCGGTTGGTAACGGCGCCTATCATGGTTCTTTACGGGCGCGAGGTATTGTGGATGACGGCACCAACGGCACACCCCGCACCGGCGACGAAACTCGACCATTTGCCGCAGGTGTGAAGTATTGCATCAAGGCAACGTAATGCGCTTCAACGACGACTCAACCAAGCGCGGCATCGAGGGCCGCTACTGGACTGACGACGGCGTGCATTGCGTGTACATACAGCCGACCAACCATCGATGGGATTGGTGGACAAACTTCTTCGGCGCATGGCCGAGGCGACACGGCTATCATCGGGCATGGCACGACGACGCTTGCTGGTTGCTCACATGGCTTGCACAGAACACAGACGGCGGCGACTACCGACTCTACGGTCACTCACGTGGCGGGGCGGTTGCCATGATAGTGGCCGACTACTTAGCGCGAGCGAGCAACGGGACACAGCACCACAAAGTAGAGTGCGTGACGTTCGGCGCACCAAAGCCGGGGAGGTTGCACGGCGGCTTCACGCTGAAAGAGTACCGCCATCGGGGGGACTTGGTACCGTTCCTGCCGCTTATGTACCGCAAACACAGTAAACGGGTCGCGTTTGGAGATTGGGAACCATTCTGGAAAGCCCATATGAGCTACAACGAGATGATGAGACTTGAGGGGGCACGATGATGGACGAGATGCAATTGATTCTGGATTTATCAACCGCCGTTGCGCGGATTGATGAACGGGTTGGGAACTTGCACGCGGCGCTCTACGAAAATGGTTTTCGGGATGACATGGCAAGTCTGCGGCGCGACTTCAACGAGTACATCGAGGAGGATCGTTTCTCAACGTGCCCGTACGTGGCGGACAAAGAGGCGCGGAAAGAGGCGAATCGCTGGCGCTGGCGGCGGTCTGAGATTCTTACGGTGATCTTCGGGTTTGTCATCGCGGCTTTCGTTGCGTGGAGTCAGCTGGGGGGTTGATATGGCGAATCCTAAACGGCTCGAAATGCTGGCGCTGTACATCACGGTATTGGCTACGCTACAGGCGATGGGGTTCTTTGACTTCCTGCGCTTGTGGTTGCGGCAATGGTTAGTGGGAGGTTGATATGGAGAAAAGCTGGATGCGTTCGTTCTTTGCCGTCGACAACGAGGTGAACGAGCAGACGGTGGCGGGTGTCTTTTGGGCTGTCATCGCGGCGGCGGCGTTTGCTGTCAGAATGTTCGGCGTGGAGGCGGTGACTTCGGAAATGCTCTACATAGCAACGGGCGCGTCGCTGGCGTGCTTTGGTATTAGCGGGTTCAAAAAATGAGGGGTAAACGATGCGTAAATTGTGGGGTTATGTGGCTACTGCCTGCGGCGCTATTCTTGGCGTTCTGTTGTTTATCCTCGGCAGGCGCTCAAGTAACGCTGACGGAGGAGGAGTTCGAGACGTTGAGCGAGAACTTGACGAGACTGGAAGAAATCAACGAGACGCAAGCGAAGGAATTAGACGAGCAGGAGATCACGCTGAAACAATTGCAGGCGCAAGTCGTGATATTGCAAACGGCGTCGAACGCCTTGACAAATCAGTTGAACGTCAGCGCGCAGGCGTTGATGAGAGCGGACGCATCATTGACGAGAGCCGGGACATACTTGCAAGAGCAAGACGCCGCGCACAAGCGGAGAACATTCTTGACGGGTCTGACTAATGCCGTCGTGTTTGGGCTTGTTGGCTTCTTTGGCGGGGCAACGGTGGTGACTGTATGGGGATGATGTACCAACGTTCACCAGGTATGCGGCCGGAGATCAAGGAGTACGGGTGCTACTTCATGAGCCTTATTGAAGCGGCGGCAAAGCGGCGCACCGACTACCTATTCACGGTCGAGGCTATCAACGCCATCTACGATACTTGCGTTTTCAACGGGTGGATGCGTGAGGACTGCTACATCATCGACCCGGCGGCGATTCTGAAAACGTGCGGTATAGCCGCGGTCTACAAGGGCAAGTTCCCGCACAACCGGGTCTGCGGCGATGATGAGTTCGAAATATTGCACTACACCTACCGGCCTAAATCGTGGCACCATTTCGTTGGTGGGAATGGTTTTGGGATGGTTGCCTACGACCCGTGGGGGATTAGCTTGACGGCTACACAGGGGCAACTCGTGAGCAAGCGAATCTTCAAAGTGGGGTAAGATGTTAGATTCTATCAGCTTAGATACTCTTCTCGCAGTTGAGTTGTACGCGGCAGAACACGACGATTTCCAGACGGCGCAACACTTCGAGCTTGCACCTGACACGATCAGCCGGTACAGACGAGAGCTAAAGCGCCGGGGCCACAACTTCGATAAGCTATCGAAGGCCGCACAGATAGCGCAGACGTTCGACAACGAGACGATCAACACCATGCTTCAATCGGGGCGCAAGCCGCCGGTGCAGGACGACCGTGTGGCGCTCGACTTCGACGGCGAGGTGTTGCGTTTCATCGCTTGCGGTGACACGCACTGGGGGAGCAAGTACACGCCGGAAGAATGGTGGGACGCGGTTATCCTGGCGGCGCTCGATACCGAGGCCGAGTTTATCATTCATGTCGGTGATATCGTCGAGGGCATGAGCAACCGCGCGGGGCACGTCTACGAGTTGTCCCATATTGGCTACGACGCGCAAAAAGAGTACGCCGTCGATATGCTCTCAAGGTGTACGCTTCCTGTGTATTGCATCGACGGCAACCATGACCGCTGGTTCAAGAAGAGCAACGGCGCGCTGATTGTCAAAGACATAGCGCGGGAGCTGGAACACGTTACCTTTCTCGGCCATGACTCAGCGGTGCTATCGGTCGGCGGTATTGATATCATGCTATGGCATGGCGAAGACGGCGCGAGCTACGCCCACAGCTACCGGCCGCAGAAAGTAATCGAGGCGCTACCCGCTGATGACTTGCCAGACGTCGCGCTCATGGGCCATACGCACAAGCGCGGACAGTTCGAGGTCAGCGGCGTCGAGGTGTTCCAGACCGGCTCGATACAGAAACAAAGCCCGTGGATGCGTAGCACCAGGAAGGCGGCGCACACGGGATTCTACGCAATCGAGTTGACCATCCGCGATGGTCATATCATTAAGACAACATCAACCTGGTACGGGTTGGGAGGGAATCATGGCATACATTAACGATAACGCTTTTGACGCGGCGCTCGATTATATCGGGGACAACGCGACCACGTTGCATATTTGCTCGCAAGAACCGGCAACGAGGGCAGAGGCGGCGGTGACATACACGCTCGGCAACAAGGCTGTCAGCTTCACCGGGCCTGCGGCGGGCGATACAAGCGGGCGCAAGATCACGGTTGACGC
>Ga0272440_1003978_pt1 | contig 10773 bp, 5 predicted proteins | sample SSMMMBAug17_FD_192440 | JGI IMG/M metagenome (GOLD analysis project Ga0272440, IMG submission 192440) | Marine sediment archaeal communities from Little Sippewissett salt marsh, Falmouth, MA, United States - SSM-MMB-Aug17 | ecosystem: Environmental > Aquatic > Marine > Wetlands > Sediment ... | reverse complement strand
GGCTCCTTAAATAAATCCATGCTTCACAGGTGAAGTCTCCATTGATCCATGATATTGATGGTAAGGATATATAATCATCTGAACCATCAAAATTAAGTGCATTGCCCGATCCAGGCGGTGAGACAATCACTGCATAGGTTTTTGTGGACACATCCCCATTGGCACTTGCGGTAACTGTCAATGTTACTCTGCCATGTGCATTGGCAACGGGTGTATATTCAACAGATATGGCTTGATCTGTATTGGCATTCGTAACAAAAGTACTGTAATTGTTGCCGCTGCCACTCACACTGATTGATGAATTATCAATCAGTGATGGATCAGATGATGTTATGGTCAATGCTACAGAGACATTTGCTGAAACTGTATAGGTAAAATCAATGGCGTGATCTGCGATTTCAGCACTGCCTGCAAATATGGTTTCGCAGGGCGCAACAGTAAAACTGCCATTTGTGACAGTTGCGGTCAGATTATTAAATTCAGCATTTGAAATTGTAATATCGGTTGTGTCGCCTGATGCGCCAATGACTGTAAATTCAAGATTTAACAGGTGGCCGGTTCCTGTATAAATATCTGTTGAAGATGCAATTACAGCATAGATAATTCCCGGATTATAGGTATTAAATGCGGTCAGGTAGTTTTGGTTTTCAAGCACTGTTCCGGTCAATGACACACCGGTAGCGGTCAGGACATTCGGGTCATAGCAGATAGAAAGATCAATGCCTCTGATTTCCGCGTTCGATAAATTATTCAGGGTCAGGGGAATAGATACGGGCTGTGTTTGACTCTGGGTCATTGATGCCGGCAGTTCATAGGTATTAACTGCATAAGCGTGATACACATTGACCGCACTTATTAACATCGTTAATACAAACAATAATGCATATTTGGCGGATTTTTTATTTTTCATGTTTTTTCTCCATATTTCTTATAAATAAGTTCCCCTTTTTTGGCATCTTTCATTTCTTAGTTAACACTTTGCCGAGTCCAAGTTCCCCCCTTGAGGGGGTTAGGGGAATACTCGAAAAATAAGTTCCCCATTTCAAAAACTGTTCATATTGGGGTAATTGTACTATAGAGACGTAGCATGCTACGTCTCTACACGACCTTGTTTTTCCTAAGTCAACTTACTATTTCTAAAGATATTAGTCAATCAAGCTGTACTTCAAGGGTTTATCTGGCTCCTGAAGCTTCAATAAATCGTTGTAACCCATAAAACATAATCTTTCCATGTAACTGCCAGGTTGATTTTGTTGGATCAAAAGCCAGGTAGTTGAGTTGTACCAGTCTGTTTAACTCATGGGTTAATGAGTTTTCGTCATAGGTTTTATTCTTTATCAGTGGCATCATATCCTGAGGATCAAAAGCGTCCTCTTTTTCACAATATTGATATATTTTTTCAAGCAATACTTTTTTGTTCTCGCTAAACCCTGAATAATGTTTAAATCTTGCAGAATTATCTTCTACTTTACTTTGAATAATGTTGTTAAGATCTTCATCAGATATTTTATGATCTTTTGCACACGACATCAATTTACCCAAAAGATTTGATATCTCCCACATACTTCCGCCAAAATATTTCCAGATCATATCCACTTGGGATTCTGATAATTTAAATGCAGTGATGCCACTTTCAGCGTCCAGATGGTGCAGCCAATATTTTGTATCTTCTTTGTTTAAATAGTCTATCGCATAAAAATCTGATGTTTTGGAAAGTTTGCTGTCCTCATATATGCGTTTCATAAAAAAACCATCACTGCTGGAAATGATTACATGACACAAATGAGATTCTTTTGTCATGGCGACAAAAAAATTGAAAAGTTCCTTTAATAATTCTCTTTGCCCATTCATATAAATATCTTCCAATGCCTGAAGCTCATCAATAATAATCACCGGGCGTTTACCTTTTTTGACTATTTTTTGAAGCTCTTTTTTCATAACAACTAAGGGATCAAGGGTTTTATTTTCAAGGCTTTGCTTGATTTCTTTTGAGAGCTTGAAAACTTTCAGACTGTACTGTGATTTTTGTTTCACTTCTTTTGGTATTTTTGAATAATCTATTTCAAAAAATGCCTGAATAAAGTCAATGTAATTGGCAATCAGCACTTCTCTTAAATTGAAATGTTTGATATTGTAATGTTTATCATTCAAGTTCAATTCAATGAATTTTGTCAGCAAGGTTGTTTTGCCGCTGCTTTTAGGTCCATAGATAAACAGAATTTCGTTTGGTTTACGTTTGATCCAGTTCGCTAAATCATTTAGTTCTTTTCTTCTGTTGATAAAAGCATCCTTATCAGTAGAATCAATTTCTCTATTATGTAATGACATTATTACGTTCTCCTTGCGTTTCAATGGCGTTTTGAATCTCTGCCGACCAGTCATCACCCGGGCGCATTTTTTGATCAAAATCAATATTATGGATTTTTACAATGTTAAAAAACGAGATCAACTGATCAACAAATTTTCGGTCTTCATGGGCGTAGCTGATAAATATTTTTTTGCTCTGATACTTTCTGATATCAATTGTCTGTGAGAATAGTTTACGATATATTGGATTCGCACGCTTCACTGATACATTGGATACGCTTTTTGAAGATTTCTTTCTACGCGCTCCGACAAATTTTCTACATATGATTTTAGACCATAAAACATGGTATTTCCATGTAATTGATACGTAGCTTCTTCTGGATTAAACGCAAGAAAGTTTAATTGAACCAGTTTATTTAATTCTTCTGATAATGTCTCGCTGTCATAAATGTTATGTTCAATGAGTGATTCCATATCCATGTCATCAAAATGCTGTTGTTGCATGCAGATCTTAAATATTTCTTTAAATAATATTATTTTATTTCGATTGTGTCTGACATAACGTTTAAATCTGCCTTTATTTTCCTTAATTCTTTTTGTAATGAGCACCTCAAGCAAGTTATCGGAAATGGCTTTATCTGTTGCTTCACTTATCAAATCTGCCAACAGTCCTGAAATTTCGAACATGCTGCCGCCTATATATTTCCAGATCATATCGATTTGACTGCCTGTCAAGATATATTCCTTGATTAAACTTTCTGTTTCCAAATGACTCAGCCAGTATCTGGTATCTGTCTCATCAAGATAATCCACTGAAAAAAACCTCGATGTTTTGGTGAGCTTGCTGTCTTCGTATATTCGTTTCATAAAGAAACCATCACTGCTGGTAATAATCACATGACACAAATGAGATTCCTTGGTCATAGCGACAAAAAAATTGAACAGTTCCTTTAATAATTCTCTTTGCCCATTCATATAAATATCTTCCAATGCCTGAAGCTCATCAATAATAATCACCGGGCGTTTACCTTTTTTGACTATTTTTTGAAGCTCTTTTTTCATAACAACTAAGGGATCAAGGGTTTTATCTTCAAGGCTTTGCTTGATTTCTTTTGAGAGCTTGAAAACTTTCAGACTGTACTGTGATTTTTGTGTCACTTCTTTTGGAATCTTTGAATAATCTACTTCAAAAAACGCCTGAATAAAGTCAATGTAATTGGCAATCAACACTTCTCGTAAATTGAAATGTTTGATATTGAAATGTTTATCATTCAAATGAAATTCAATAAATTTTGCCAGCAATGTTGTTTTGCCGCTGCTTTTAGGGCCATAAATAAACAGAATTTCGTTTGGTTTTCGTTTGATCCAGTTCGCTAAATCGTTTAGTTCTTTTGTTCTGTTGATAAAAACGTCCTTATCTGTTGAATCAATCGCTCTATTATGTAATGACATTTTTTTCTTTCCTTAAGTTTAGATTTTTGTTTCACTTCTTTTGGTTTTTTTGATCTTGTTTGTCATTTTTCATCTCCATTTTTAATTCACGGATAATGCCTGAATCAAGTTCATATATCAATATTTTGGCTATATTAGAATTTTTCCCATTGAGGCTCAGCTTTTATCAGACAACTGTCCCAAAAGTTTTCGTCCTTTTTCAGTCAATTGATACGTTTGCTTGCTGCTTTTGGGTTTGTCTGGAATTGTCATATCAATCAAACCCAACTGTTGTGATGGATTTAGATAGTTATTCCTAAAAAAGTCCTGAGATTTAATGCTAAGTGCAGATTGTAATTGTTTTCGTGACATAAATTTATTGTTTCTTAATAAGGATATTGTTTTTAAAATTTCGCTGGTTATTTTCTTTTTTACTTCACCATTAACTTCACCACTAACTTCACCACCTACTTCACCACTAACTTCACCACTAACTTCACCACTAACTTCACCACCTACTTCACCACTAACTTCACCACCTACTTCACCACTAACTTCACCACCTACTTCACCACTAACTTCACCACCTACTTCACCACTAACTTCACCACTAACTTCACCACCTACTTCACCACTAACTTCACCACCTACTTCACCACTAACTTCACCACTAACTTCACCATTAACTTCACCACTAACTTCACCATTAACTTCACCACTAACTTCACCATTAACTTCACCACCTACTTCACCACTAACTTCACCACTAACTTCGCCTTTAATCGTATTTGTTTTATTCTCAAGTATTGAACCGTGATTGTTTTTTTGGTGTTTTGAAATAATCAATTGAAACTCAAAAGAATTCTGAGAAAGATCATTGATTAAATATGGATCAGGATAACCAAGGTCTTGCCATTGCTTTTTCATCATACGCAACCCAGTACCTGCCTGTTCACATAAAGCCAATCTTCGAAATGCTGTTGCAATGCGTGGATTTCTAAGTTCTTTTTCGCCAGGTTCAAATAGATAGGCATCACTTCCAAATACATCGCCTGGATTCCAAAATTGAATACAATCTTTATAAAACTTAATGACAGCTTTTCGAGAATGGTCAGCGTAATCCTGGTGTATGAGCAAATTAATTGCAGCTTCCCGAACAACTCGATAGTCTGGTGGCGTATCATTTCGCATAAGCGTGTGAGGATCTATCCCATTAAAGGGGCGTTGCGCATATTTATAATACTTCATAACAAATCCTTGCCATGTATGGATAAGGTTTTCTTCAAAAACAGCACGATCTAACCATCGTATATCAGGCAAAGGGTCATTTATGTGAGAAGGTATCCATTGGATATCTAATGTTGGTAGTGGCAATAAGTGATGTATTGCCACTGATGAACCAAAAAGCATGATTGCTGCGCGCGTGGGTTTATAAATATCGCCTTCTTTAACAAGATAACCCCACTCATAAAGAAATTCATAATCCGTTTGAGTCTCATCATGGCCAGGGTTAATCTGGTAAAAATGATTACGATACCATCGTATGGCCTTAGTATCCAATGCATTCTCAATTGGAAAATCAAAAATTTGTGAATCCCATCGATCATCAGAAGCATCACGTAAAAATTTTTCAATCTCTGACATTCTGGCTTTTTGGTCACAACCTCCTCGTCGGATATAAGTCATACGAATATCGCCATTCAGATAGATCGGCTTATTTTGCCTGGTAGATTCGGGAATATAAAAAGCCAGGACAACTGTTTCATTCACATTGATGAGACTTTCTTTGATAGCAATGTCATGATTGACTTTATTATCAGCCCGAAGTGTGCTTAAAAATGCATTTTGGATATTATCAACATCATGCACACCAATAATTTCAAAAGAATCTTTGTTTTGCTTGACCCCAAAAACAATATGCCCACCTTTTGTATTTGCAAAAGCAGATACTGATTCATAAGCACTTTTTGGCACTTTCCACTGTGCTTCTTTAAATTCCAGATCATTCCATTCATGAGCATCTATTAATTTTATTAATTGTTCTTTGTTCATTATGATTCTCCTGAAAAATTTCTGATTATTATTATGTTCAAAACAAATCTATTGTTGACGTGACGTCTATTAAAATATTTATCGAGTCGAATTTACTTCAAAAATATTCAACACATGCTGAACAATTTCCATGAATGCTTTTTCCTTTTCTTTATCATTGAGTTCCTCAATAGGTGTTTCTCCTTCCTGAAAAACCTGAACATTCTTAAACCAGGGAATCACTTTCCATAAACATTCTTTAATAATAATTGGAAACAAAATCATGCCTTCTTTTTGTCTGGTTTGAATTGCCGGGAATTCTCTTGTTTGAACAAACTCAGATCCCAAATAGCTGTTAGAAACCAAACAAATGGTCATACGTGCTGTTTCAATGGCGTTTTGGATTTCTGCCGACCAGTCATCACCTGGGCGCAGTTTTTGATCAAACCAGAAATCAATATTATGGATTTTTACAATGTTTAAAAACGGGATCAACTGATCTACAAAATTTCGGTCTTCATGAGCGTAGCTGATAAATATTTTTTTGCTCTGATATTTGCTGATATTGATCGTTTGAGAGAATAGTTTCTGATAAATTGGATTCGCAATCTCTGCCTGTTTGTTCACTATTTTTATTACACCATACTGCCTTAAAAAAGATAAAGCCCGATCCAGAATATTGTACCTGACATGACCATTCAATATTTTTTTAAATGTCTCATGATACAATAATACTTTTTCAGTCAGGTTGTTGAAATGATTATTGTCTTCTTCCATGAGCATTTCTATTGCTTTTTCAACATCTAAAGCTGTAATAGGATCAAGCGTTTCATGTCGAATTTTTTTGGTTAAAATACTTCCCAATCGATTGACCAGCCAGGGTTGTCCTTGAGTTTGATCATATACTTTTTGAACGGCTTCTTCTGTAAATGCTTGATTGGTTTCATCAGTATATTGTTGATACAAATCTCGAATATTCTTTAATGTAAACGATGGAATTTCTATATGATCAGCAATATTAAAGGGTGAAACGCCACCAACGACCAATTGAGCAATATTTCGAATGCCCACAAGACCAACAGAATATAAGGCTTTTTGTTTTTGTGCTTTATAGTCCTGATATAGCGATCTCAATGTGCTTAAAAACGTTTCGATCTCACCCAGCGGAATCCCATCAAATTCATCAATAAAAATGACAATCTTTTTTCGGGTGATGATATTATTCAATGCTGAAAAAAGAGAATAGAAGTCAGCGCACTTCGTGAGACGATGCGTTTCCAGAAAATTATGGACAACCTTCAAATCTCTGCAATGAACGGTTTTTAAACGATTTAACAACTGATCGTAAATTTTTTCCTGGATATATGAATAAAAAGTCAGTGTATCATCATTTTTACAGTATTCAAAAGTCATGAGAATAAAAATATATTCAGGGTCTTCTTCCACTTCTTTTGCAAATAACCTGAAATAAGTGGTTTTACCGCTTTGTCGTGGCGCAAATATCGAAAAATAACGACCATGATCTACCATTGTTTTCATATCTTCATTGTCTTCATTTGTAACATTCTCTAAAGGAACATAATAAGCTGTGTTCGGGTTAACATAGCCAGAACTTTCAAAACGTCGTTTGGGTGGTTGATAATTCATTTGAACTCCTTTTTGCTCGTCTTTGTTATCATGTTTATATTTATGTGGAAGTATTTACTTCAAAAATATTCAAAACATGCTGAACAATTTCCATGAATGCTTTTTCTTTTTCTTTATCATTGAATTCTTCAATAGGTGTTTCTCCTTCCGGAAAAACCTGAACATTCTTAAACCAGGGAATCACTTTCCATAAGCAGTCTTTCATAATAATTGGAAACAAAATCATGCCTTCTTTTTGTCTGGTTTGAATTGCCGGGAATTCTCTTGTTTGAACAAAATCAGATCCCAAATAGCTGTTAGAAACCAAACAAATGGTCATACGTGCTGTTTCAATGGCGTTTTGAATTTCAGCCGACCAGTCATCACCCGGGCGCAGTTTTTGATCAAACCAGAAATCAATATTATGGATTTTTACAATGTTTAAAAACGGGATCAACTGATCTACAAAATCTCGGTCTTCATGGGCGTAGCTGATAAATATTTTTTTGCTCTGATATTTGCTGATTTCAATTGTCTGTGAAAATAGCTGACGATATATGGGATTCGCAATCTCTGCCTGTTTGTTCACTATTTTTATTACACCATACTGCCTTAAAAAAGATAAAGCCCGATCCAGAATATTGTACCTGACATGACCATTCAATATTTTTTTAAATGTCTCATGATACAATAATACTTTTTCAGTCAGGTTGTTGAAATGATTATTGCCTTCTTCCATGAGCATTTCTATTGCTTTTTCAACATCTAAAGCTGTAATAGGATCAAGCGTTTCAGGTCGAATTTTTTTGGTTAAAATACTTCCCAATCGATTTCCCAGCCAGGGTTGTCCTTGAGTTTGATCATATACTTTTTGAACGGCTTCTTCTGTAAATGCTTGATTGGTTTCCTGGGTATATTGCAAAAAGAGATCACGAATATTTTTCAATGTAAATGAAGGTATTTCCACATGATCTGCAATATTAAAAGGTGAAACGCCGCCAACAACCAGTTGTGTGATATTTCGGATACCAACCAGTCCGACTGAATATAACGCTTTTTCTGTTTCTGCCTTATATTCCTGGTATAATTTTCTTAGGGTCGATAAAAAATTCTTTATTTCATGCAAGGGAATTCCATCGAATTCATCAATGAAAATGACAATTTTCTTGTGATAAATTATAGTATTTAATGCTTCAAATAAGCGATAAAAATCATAACTGTCATGAAGGTCATGCTTGCTGATAAATTTTTTGGCAGCTTGAAGGTGTTTGCACTGAATCATTTCAAGTCTTTTGATTAACTGCGTATATATATTATTTTGAATGAGATGATAAAACTTTTGTAAATCATAATCCTCACAATTTTCAAAACTCATGAGAATAAAAATATAATTTGAATTTGCTTCAAGATTCTTTGCAAATTCTCTGAAATAAGTGGTTTTACCGCTTTGTCGTGGCGCAAATATCGAAAAATAACGACCATGATCTACCATTGTTTTCATATCTTCATTGTCTTCATTTGTAACATTCTCTAAAGGAACATAATAAGCTGTGTTCGGGTTAACATAGCCAGAACTTTCAAAACGTCGTTTGGGTGGTTGATAATTCATTTGAACTCCTTTATCATTTTTTTATTCCGAAACATTCCCACATCCAATGCCAATAAAATCCTGTCCAAAAGTATCCCCTGTCAAATCAGTATATTGCCTGACATTTTCAAATTCAATCAACGGCCAGGTTTCACAACTGACAATATTCTCAGGTAAAAACTGCCAGAACGTACAACTGTCATTCAGGCAGGTATCTATACCCGCTATATAGCCGGCAACCAGGGCCGCATCATATGAGTTGTATCTGCCATCGATATAGGCATCTGCTGCAATTTGTTCCAGACAGGTCAAACTGTTTAATCTGGCGCATGCATTGAGTATTTTTATGGCATCTGCAATATCCAGGCTGATATCATCTGATTTTGATGCGGTCAGGGTATAGTCTCCGGGTCTGACTGTTGAGAATGTATAATATCCAAAAGCATCGCTTACCATACTGTAAGAATACGTGCCGGTCAGCGTTAAGGTGACCCCCTCAAGATCGCTTCCAGCAATATCTGTATAATAACTGACATGACCCGCAATGGTGTAATAAACTGGATTAACAGCTATTTCAAATGAATCACTGGCTGTCAGGCCGCCGGCATCTGTGACGATCATTGTAACTGTTGCGCTGCCAATCATATGGGTTGTGGGGGTAATGCGAATGGTATAGGTGTCTGCGTTACAGGAATAGGTGAAATTCGTTGAAGTGAACAGTGCCGAATCTGATGATGTCATGGTGAGGGATAATCCGCATGCGGATGATTCAGCGTCGGTAATTGTTTTGGTCATTGTGTATGGTGTGCCTTCGTTAATGTCTACAGGCCCAATTGTTGGGACTGAAAAGACCGGCGGTACATTCATTCCCAAAATAAATTCTGTTGCCGAAATACCCGAAAATGCGGAGATACCAGTTTTTACCAGCATTGTTGTTGATGTATATTTTGTTGATACCATACCGGTCCATTCACCCGAATTACTGGTGCGATAAGCAATTTGCAAACTGGAATCATCTGATGCATAAGCATTGCCTGAATAGTCGTAAGCAATGCTGTATGTTGGCGTAACACCTACTGGAAATACACCATAATAATGATCGGTATCAATGCTGGTATAGGCATCAGGTGGTGTGGTGGTATTGGGTGATTCATTGACAATATAGACTTGAATCCCGGTATAGGTGCCGCCATCGCCGGTGGCGGTGAACTGGTCGCCATCCGCATGGGCGATGGATGCGGAAAAGTCTGAAAAAACAGATCCAGCGTAATCATATACGCTGTCGTCACCCAGGGCTGCGCCGGAAGTTATCCAATTTGTATCGATCGTGTTGTGTAATGTACCATCATTTCCATTTCCGGTTAAATCAGCCAGTGTTGTGCCAGAAGAATGATCAAAACGATAATAGGCCATCAGCCCTGTTTCATTGCCATCCAGTTTTTTACACATATTGTCTCGAAGTTCTGTTTCTGTACGCGCTGTATTCCAGAAACGAATTTCATCAAAAATCGCATCTGGATATGCATTTGTCCAGTTACTCTTTGCAATATAATTACTTGTTCGGGTTACATTATTGGGTGCATATATGTCATTGGTGTAATCTCTCTGCTCTCCATTGACATAAAACGTGGCTGTGGTGCCTTCAATTTTATAGGCAATATGAATCCATTTAAATAAGGGGATGATGTAATTTGGAGAAAAATCCTTTTGAGCGCCTCCATTAAAAACTTGCAATTGAATGGGACCTGCTCCCATAAACATCAGTACAATATTATCTGAAGGTGCCCCAT
>Ga0272440_1003977_pt1 | contig 10774 bp, 10 predicted proteins | sample SSMMMBAug17_FD_192440 | JGI IMG/M metagenome (GOLD analysis project Ga0272440, IMG submission 192440) | Marine sediment archaeal communities from Little Sippewissett salt marsh, Falmouth, MA, United States - SSM-MMB-Aug17 | ecosystem: Environmental > Aquatic > Marine > Wetlands > Sediment ... | reverse complement strand
AGCAAGTGGGTCAGCTATAACCATTTTTTTTAATAATCCAATAGTAAAAATAGCAGTTCCAAGAATTATTTTATTTTGAGATTTTTTAGTTTTATTTTTTTCAAGTTGAGGAATAAGCTCTTTTGGCCTGAGAATAGGACCAGCTATTAATTGAGGAAAAAATAATGTATATGAAGAAAACAAGGAGAAATTATTTACAACAGAAAAATTTCTCCAATACACATCAATTACATAAGCCATCATTGTAAATGTAATAAATGATATTCCCAGGGGTAGAGGATAATTAAATAATAAAGAGTTAGAATCAAAAAATAATCCCAGTACATCTTTATAAAAAAAATTGGCATACTTATAAAACAATAGAGGGGAAACAAGACAAATCAAAACAATTATAAGTTTATATTTTCGAGTTCTTTTTTTCTCTTCAGTGTTTATCCAGATCCCACCGCCAAAAGCTATAAATATAAGAATAAATGGTACCCAAATGTAAAATGGATACCAGTATGTATAAAAAATAGTGCTTCCGATAATAATTAGTAATAATTGATGTTGTGACTTTAGGGAGACATGAAATAAAAAATAGATGAAAAAAAATATAAAAAAAACTGGTGAATTGAAAAGCATTACTTAATTAATTTCCCTAAATTTACTTAGTTTTAAAAATCAAAGGAAAAATAGCATCAGCCATAATTTGATGTCCCATTTCATTAGGATGTGGATCTCCAGGCATTGCCCATAGTTTTTTAGCATCAATGTTTGATAAAAATGGTAGAAGATCTAAGTATTTATAACCATAATCACTGGCGATTGTTTTCATGTTATTATGAATAAATACAAATGGATAATCTTGAAGATTGTGTATGTCAGGAGTCATTACTAAAAAAATATTAATATTGTTATTTTTTGCATAATCACTAAGTTTTTTTAATGCTTTTTTCATTGCTAAGAAGCCATCAGCGTCTTTATCATAAACCTGCTCATAATGTTGAAGCAATGAGCTTTCGCCAGTTTTTTTTAAATATCTATTAATAAAAATCCAGGAAGTAACTGCTAACTGAAAATTTCTTAATAAAAAATTTCCTCCACCCTGGCTTAGTTTTTCAGCATCATTAACAAAGTATTGTATAATTATGTCGGTAGGCTCAATATTTTTGAGAATTGTAAAAAATCTTTCTACATATCTTACTGTGTTATAGTTACCAATACCTGCATTTAATATTTCAGCCTGAATATTTTTTTCCATGCACTTTTGCTGAATCAATGATGTCAATGTTTTTTCTTCTTCAACCCCCCATCCAAGTGTAATTGAACTTCCTAAAAATAAAATTTTTCTTTTGTTTTTTTCATTATCAATAAAATCTTTTCCACGTAAACCTATATTATTAATACATATTTCTACTGATTGAAGTATGGCGCATTTAGATCTTAAATGTTCGTGGCCTAATATATTGTTATCACTTCTTTTTTTCAATTCTTTGGAATATCTCCACATTTCAATGTCATAATTCTTCATTGAACTGTTTTTCAGTCTTAGTATTCCTTCAGCTATAAGCAACATAACTGTTGCTGAAACAATTGATAATAAAACAGATAAAAATATTTCTACATATTTATTTTTCATTTAATTACTTTTGGTTCTTCATTCTTGTATGAATAAGGTGATTTCCAAAAATTACATCATTAAAATTAACATTGACTAAAATTTTTGAAAAGCTTAAAAATTTAGTGCATAACAAAAAAAAAGTCAATATCAAATATAACTTAGGTTGCTCTATTAAAAAAACTTTCTTTCTTTTTAATAGAGCGAAAAAAAATAACAAAGTAAATAATTTTTCAAATTTTTAAAGATTTATATTTTTTTAATATATCTAAATAATTATTAGATACTTCCTGTACAGAATAAGTTTCAAAAATCATTTTTTTTCCAGCAATTCCCATTTTATTTCTTAAGTTGTGATCTTTTAGTAAATTTAGATATTTATTCCATTCATCAATCGTTTCAGCAAAAAAACCATTTATACCGTGTTTAATGATCCTTTTATGAGCATCTGTAGGGCTACAAATAACAGGAATTCCGTGGGCCATAAAATTTAAAATTTTGTGGGGTGATTTTATTTTAGCCCCTGTTACTGGTATAATTCCAACATCGCTTGTGTGAATAAAATATTGCCATGAATTTTTTTCTTTTTCAGCTACACGCCAATCCATTTCAAATTGAACTCCTTTAATATATCCTTGTTCCTGAAAATATATAGGATTATCATCAGAAGCCCATTCAAAATCAATAATAGTTTTATCAAAAAGGCCAGCTAAATCCTTTATAAAATGAAAGTAATTAGTTCCAACTCCATACCATCTTGCTTTTATCATTTTTTTAGGTTGATGTCTTTTTAATGGAAAATTATAAACTTCATGACTATCAACAACAGTTTCAACTGGGATTTTTACCCCCTTAGACTTAGCAAAATTTGTCAATTCATAATTAGAAGTTATTATTAAATCTACAAAAAGGTGGCAATACTTATAAAATTTTGAATCGACAGAATCACACATATCAAGAACAACAAGTTTATTAGAAAAACGTGATAGTCTGAACGATGAAAAAAATGATAAAATATTTTTTTGGCAGACTATGATATCAAAAGACATTGGATTAGGATTATGAATAGAATGATTCGCAATTTCTGATTGAATATCTGGTAGTAGTTTTATTGATTCATGAAAATTATATGCACGTACTCTATTTGAAGTTGAAAAAATTTTTTTGGGATTGTTTTTGAAATTTTTCCACTTCTTTGGGTACCACAAAATAGAGATTTTTTTTTTCATTTAATTTAATCCTTTTAATCCTATATAAGTTTTAAAATTAAATTTTTTCAGCATATATAGTCATTCTACTAGTTTTCCCCATTAATGCGGTATATTTTAATAAACATTTAAGTAAAACTAAATTAACTATTGTATTTATTGCCTTACTTTCCATGAGTTTAGTTAAAAAATTAATATCAGCATTTTTAATTGAGTTTATCCAATCTTTATTTGTTTGATGATGAACAATTTTATTTATTTTAAAATTTCCTTTTTTAAGTACATTTTTAATGGACTGTGGTGTAAAATGATATAAATGTTGTGGAACATGTAGAAAATAAGCATTTTTTCCGAAAACTTTCATTTCCAATCCTGAAGCATTTGGTACATTAAACACAAATAGTCCATGCGGTTTAAGTAAAAGTGATATTTGTTTTATAATTTCAACAGGATTGTGCATATGCTCCAAAACCATACCCATTCGTACAACATCAAAAAAGTTTTTTTCTAACTCAACTTCATGTACGTTTCCACATAAAATATTTTTAAGATTTAACTCATTTTTAGCAAAATCAACAGCTTTTTGATTTTTTTCTACTCCATAAACTTTCCATCCTAAATCTTGCATCTTGAATAGATACCCCCCCCATGAACAACCAATATCAAGAATTTTGCCCTCTTTGACATAAGGAGGTATATGAGCTCCTAATATCCTATTTTTTAGAAAAATTTTTTGTACTTTAGTTATTAATTTATTACTTTGAGATTTAAAAGGATAATTATAATGATTTGCTAGTATGTTACGTAAAAGTTTGTCTTTTAGTATAAGAGTAGACTGGTCAGATAAGGAGACATTATAGTAATATGCTTTATCAGGATAAAAATAGCCTATTGTTTCAATGGTTGGTCTTGGATTCGTAAATAGTAAACCACAGACTGAACAACGAACAATATTAAAATATTCATCAAAACCTATGTATAATTCTTTAGCATTTTTAATAAAATTTGAATGCTTAGTTGAACCACAGAAACAACAATTTACAGTTTCTAAGTTATAATTACTTTTATTTGCCATTTTTCCCTTTATTTTTGTAAAATTTGAGTTAAACTTTCAGTATTAAAAATATTTCCATATTCTTTTAAATATAAAATTCTTTTTTCTTCATCTTTATGATTAATAACATTTTCAATATTATTTTCAAAACTTTCATAATTTTCAAAAATATAACCATAAAGTTCAGGGGTAAAGTATCCACCAGTATATAAACCATCTTTTGAATAGAAATCAGATTCTTTATCTGCTATAGCAATGCTTGTACATCCACATAGGGCAGCTTCATATGCAACAGAAGAATTGCCTGTTAGAGTAAAATCTGCAAATCGAAAAGCATGATATCCATCGTCAGCTCTTAATATTTTTCCATACTCTTCAAAACTATCTAATTTTACTTGCTTTCTTTTATAAAATGGATAAGGCTTATGGTATTGAAAAGGATGTCCTTTTATTAAGATATCATAATCATTACCTAATAATTTTTTTAGTTTACTTAAAAGGTCTATTGTCCATGGCATCATGTTCCCTCTTACATTGCCTTTTTCATCAATATATTTAGGTGTGGATTCTAAGCAAAATATTATATATTTATTTTTTATATCGTAAGCATCAAGAAATGCTTCCTTTGAAACATGTTTTTTAGAATTTTCGACTTCTAACCAAGATACTAAGCCAGAACGAACAATATTGCCGCTATATTTTTGCTTTGCTTCATTTAAAAATGGAAAATCAAATTTTTTTAAGCCAGTTAAAAAGCCTTTGTTGTCATTTAATAGTTTTTCCCAAAACAGGCCTGGACACAAGTAATAATCAGGTTGTTTATGGCTTAAACCAACACTTGCACCTACTGTATTCATAACATAAACTATATGCTTAATTTCATGTGTTTGATTTTCAATTGCATTTAAAACAAGTAAGTCTGTATTTTTCCCAGGTTGCCTTGTTAATACATAGTTCACATTTTTAAAATGATGGTTTAAACTTCTTGATTTAATGAAATTAAATTTATTTGAAGAAAAATTTATACACTCTTTTTGAAAAGGAACAAGGGATCTTGGCCTGACTAAAGAGTCAGTTTCTTTTTCTTTTAATCTACGATCAAAAGAAAATGCTGCAATTTCAATATTTATTCCCTCTATTTTAAGTTTTTTATATAATAAGTATTCAGATAATGGTTGAGTTGAAAGGTTTGTTAAAGAAAATAATAGAGTTTTCATTTTATTATTACTCCTGTTAAAGGAAAACTATTTCCTGATTGTCAAGAATGAAGTCATCATCATGTGTAATAACAAGACATATCAAATCTGGAGTTAATTTATTAACTGTTTTGATAATATCACTTTTTGATTTTTTATCTAAATTGTTAGTAATTTCATCCAGTATCATAATCATTGGCTTTCTTAAAAGTATTCGAGCAAGAGCCAGTCTCTGCTTCTGACCACCAGAGAAATTAGATCCTTTCTCGCTAACTATTGTATTTAGTCCATCAGGGAGATTTGAAATAAAATCGTAACATCCTGTTTCTTTTAATATTAACAGAATTTCTTCTTCAGTTGGTTTTGAGTCCAATCCATAAAGAAGATTGTCAAAAATATTTCCATACATCATTACAGCATCTTGAGTTGCATAACCAATGGCAGATCTTAATTTAAGAGGATTAAAAGAGTTAAGAGGAATATCATTGACCAAAATCTTACCTTCATCAGGTTCAATTAACATTCTCATCAAATTAGCTGTTGTTGTTTTTCCAACACCTGATTTACCTTTTAATATTACTGGAATCCCTTTTTTTAATTTAAGAGAAAAATTATTAAGTACTGTATGTTTGTCGTAATTAAATGAAATGTTTTTAAAGTTTATATCTTCAACTGTAGAAGGAAATGGAGCATAATCTTGTTTTTTTAAATTTTTTGAAAAAGAAAAGCTTGTTTTATGTTCATACCAAAAATCAATAATAGCTGATGCAGAAATAAAGTCTTGTTTAAATTTCATATATTTATTATTTAATTGAGAAATATATGTAAAGCAGCGCATACCAATGAATCCCATAGGCAATACATACAATGTTATATAAGGTTTATACATTCCATTCTGATAAAAAATAAAAAAAATAATAATGGACAAACCAATTAAAACAAAGAATTGAGGCAACACTACCCCAAAATACTCTGTAAAATATCTTTTAATTTCTATATTCCTATAATTTAAATAACTATCAGAAATGTTCCTGTATTCCTGATATTCATTACCAATAGATTTTATAAATCTAATATTATTAAGTTTTTCAGTACAATTTGCAGTAATTTCATTTCTCATTTCAAGAAGTTTTTTACTAAGTTTTGTCAGTATTATAATTAATAGACGTATTGCTATAACAAAGGGGACAGCAACAAGAATACCAAAAGCAAAAACAGAGTGATTAATTGAAGCCATTAATAGTAAGTACATAGTTACAAGGACTGTAAGATAAGTTAATTCAATAATAGCAAAAACAAATTGACTTGCTTTTCCTGAATCAAGAGTGAGCAAATTAATTATTTTACCTGATCGTTTTTGTTCCAGTTCTAATAAAGACAGGCTAAATGATTTTTCTACAATTTTGTCCCGAACACGATAAAGAAGCATTTGGGGAAGAATACATTTAAAGTTTGCTGCTACCATTATAACAATAATTCTTAATAAAAATAAGCTAATAACCAGAAAACTAATTCTTTCTGAAGATAAAAATAAAAAGTCAGGAAGAAACCAATATGTCTGTTGAAAAATATTAATACTTGCTTGAGTATCCTGGGATAGATTTGTAATAAATGAGGTTAAGAGTCCTACTCCCAGGCCATCTGTAAGTCCTTCCAAAATTGCTAATAATAAGTAAAAAAGCATTATTAGATAATTTCTTGGGCTGGCAAGAGATAACTCTTTTGAAATTTTTTTTAAGACTCTAAACATTGACCAGTTTTCTCTCTAACTATTTTCTTTCATTCTACTATAAATTGATTCAGCTTTATAAAAATCAAATTCTGTATCTATATCAATAGCTTCCATTTCATCTATTTCAAAAAAATAAGGGTCATTCTCCGAATGGTTCCAAAAGTAAGTATGTTCAATAAATCTATTTTTATTAAATATATGTATATTGTGAGTAACCTCAAAAACAGGAACAGAGCTCTTAGTATTTAAATTAGTAGGATCTAAAAAATTAATTGGTTTACCATCTAAAAAGTAATACCAGGTATGTTTTTTTATTACAGCAGTTAAGCTTTTTGGCTTATTCTTTTTAAAACAATCTATTGCATTTTCAAGCGTTTTTAATGTCAAAAAAGGACTGCATGCATTAATAAACATAATGTATTCTTCTTCAATTTTATCAATATAATTAAAAACAGTCTTAATGTCATCAGCTTTTGCACTTTGTTCATTCCGCTTAATAATATTGCAGTTATAGTTTTTTCCTATGTGAATTAATTCTTGTTCATGTACTGCAAAATAAAGCTTAAATAGTTGTGAGGTTCCAGCAAATTTTTTCAGGGCAAGACTAATAAGATTTGTGTTGCAAAATTCTCTAAGCATTTTATTTGGACATCTTTGACTTCCTGTCCTGGCTTGAATTAAAGCGGCTATTTCCATAATTTAAATCCTTTTATAAAATCTTTAATCAACTATAATATTTAATTAAATTCCACAATGGGAATAAAATCAAGTCTTGGACTTTTAGTCAATCGTAAGATTTTTACTCCTTGTGACTTTAGATAGTCATACGTATATTTGTAGGAAGGAATGGCAATAGAGTAATCATCATTTATCATTCCTTTAAAATCTTTTGTACAACTTGCGCTATAGTTATTTACAAAATGCCCCTTGGAATAATCACAATCGACTCCTGCTAAAAAAATTGTCTTAAATCCCATGTAATAAGCAAGAGGTATTGCAAATTCTAACAGAACTGTTTCGCCACAGTAATTGATTTCAAAAGGGTTTTCAGAAAAATGACCATCTTTTATAAAGGGAGACTTATGTTCTCCCTTATCATGTTCACATTCAAATGGAAGTTCATAGAGATTATTAAATTTTTTAGGGTCAACCAGACCTTCTTTTATAAATTTAACAGTCTCATCAGAGTAAGAATCAAGATATTTTATAACAGCGTCATTGTTTGACATGCAAACAAAGTCTGGTTGAAAATCAATACTATCAAATATAAGACAAAAACCATTTGAAACAAATACAGGGAATTGTTTTTCAGATATTTTTTTTAACAGTTCAACTGTTAATGATGGTCCATTTCCTAAAACAAAACAAGTTTGGTTTAAAAATTTATTTTTCAAATACTAGTATCCTCGATTCTTTTTTCTGTTTTTTAATTCAGATTCAAGAACAACCTTTTCAGGGTTTCCAAGAGCTTTTTCCAACAGACGTGCTCTTTCAACCATTAGTTTAAACCCTTTTGGTTCTAACGAAGCAGCATGATCTGGACCTTTCAGAGTACGATCAAGAGTAAAATGCTTTTCAATCACAGAAGCTCCAAGAAGTACAGAAGAAGCTGCGATGCTTATACCTCTTTCATGTCCTGAGTATCCAACAACGACTTTGTATCTTTTTTTAAGCTCAGGAATAACACTTAAATGAACATCTTCATCATCAGTTGGATAAGAAGAAGTACATTGCAATATTGCATAAGTTGAGTTGCATTTATTCATATATTCACAAGCAGCATCAATTTCTTCAATTGATGACATACCTGTTGACATAATTATTGGCTTTCCAGCAGTACATACAGCATGGACCAAATCATTATCAGTTACATGAAATGAAGAAATTTTATGTGCAGGGGCATCAATATTTTTAAGGAACTCAAAAGAGTCAACATCAAATGGAGTTGCAAAAAAAATAATTCCTTTTTCATCGGAATATTTTTTTAAATCTGCATATTGCTGGTGACTAAACTCTAAATGTTCTTTATGTTCCCGATAGGTTTTACCAAAAGAATTGTGATGATCATAAGGCATATCTAACAAGTCTTTTGAAAAACATTTTTCAATATTTTTAACTTGAAACTTAACAGCATCAACACCACATTCAATGGCTTTATCAATCATGACTTTTGCCATTTCAAAATCCCCATTATGATTATTGCCAATTTCAGCAATAATAAATGCTGGATGATTATCACCTACAAGTCTGTTTCCAATATAAAATTCTGACATTTGTATTTCTTTCTTTTTTGTTATTACCCTTCATTTAGAAGGAGTTCCAGGTATTTAAAATCAATTAAAGAGTCAATTTCTATTGAATGTTTTTCAGACATTTCATAGAGTTTTATTCCTCCTTTGGATGAAATCCCCATGCCCAATTTATCGTCATTTTCTTTAAATACAGTAGTTCTACAAACATAAATTGATCCATTTTCAGCAAATTTTGAAGACATTTTCTGCCGTGGTTTTCTATCTTCAAAGGCAGGTTCACCAAGTTCTGATTTAAGTTCCCAACAATATCGTTTATCCTTACAAACTCCAACTACTGTATTGATTTCAGGAGAAAGCAACGAAACAGCTTCATCAATATGTTTTGATTTTCTTAAAGGTGAAGTTGGCTGAAGGCAGACTATGACTTCTGTCTCTTCCCCCAATACTTCCCATGCATGTTGTAAAACAGCAAAAGTAGAAATACTATCTCCTGCTAATTCAATTGGACGATCAATTATCGGAGCACCAAAAGTACGAGCTATATCTTTAATTTCTTCATCTTCAGTAGAAACGAAATATGAGCTTAACAACTTAGATTGCTGTGCTGCCTTTATGGAATAATATATTAAAGGTTTACCATTTAATAGTTTTATATTTTTTCTTGGTATACCTTTAGACCCACCACGAGCGGGTATAATAGCAATACATTTTCCCATAATTCTACTTCTCCTTTTTAAGATATATTGTAAAGATATTTCCCCAAAATGGAGGAGATTCTTTACTTGTAAGAAAATTAAAAAAAAGTTTTATTAAATCCAATGGAAATGATTCATAAGGACTTCCAAAATATGGATATGAAACTTTACTTATTGTCAGGCCATTATTTTTACCTAATTCTTCAATAGTTCTTGTAGAAAAATAGTTTACATGTTCATCTGGCAAAACCAGTTTAAATCTACCTCTATACAATCTAGCACAAATACTATTAATATTAGGTGTGTTACTTAAAACTAAAGTTCCATTGATTTTTAGTTTCGCGGTCAATTTATTAATTACATCATCTGGATATAGTAAGTGTTCAAAGACACCTCTCATGTGGATAACATCAAAGAAACAGTCGTCAGTAGGTATTGTATCAATAGAAGCATTTAAATAATTAATATTTTTAGTTCTTTTTTTAGCTTCTTCTAAAGCAGTTTTAGAAACATCCATTCCATATCGTTCCCATTCTGACGATTTCAAATGAGATAGGAATTTGCCTTCTGCACAACCAACATCTAAAAATTTACCACGTTGTTTTATATTTTTTTCTAAGTCTTCTATGTCTAAATCATACATTGATTGTCTTAGTTTGCCTGCCTCAGTTTGGCCAGAATATCCTCTGTCCTGATGATAATTATTATTGTTATAAAAATCGTCCAATTGTTCTTGTGTAGGATAGGGATAAAAAAACACAAGCTCACAATGATTACACTGATAAAGAATTGAATTATTACGAGATCCCCATTTTGTAAAGTTATATGATTTGCATACTCTACATTTTGTTTTTATTTCCATTTTTGGAACTTCCTTAATAGTTAAAAAAGAGATTCAATTGCGTTAACCTCTTTTTCGGCTGCAGTTAAATCGCAAATTCCACAAAACTCTTTTATATATTTTGAACGTTGATCAGAATCCTGCACAATATCTTTTAAGTTGGTATTTTCTATAAAATCAAGAGAATCTTCCCATG
>Ga0272440_1003976_pt1 | contig 10775 bp, 3 predicted proteins | sample SSMMMBAug17_FD_192440 | JGI IMG/M metagenome (GOLD analysis project Ga0272440, IMG submission 192440) | Marine sediment archaeal communities from Little Sippewissett salt marsh, Falmouth, MA, United States - SSM-MMB-Aug17 | ecosystem: Environmental > Aquatic > Marine > Wetlands > Sediment ... | reverse complement strand
TGAGACGTGCTCGTGCTCGTGAGACGTTCTCGTGCTCGTGAGACGTGCTCGTGCTCGTGAGACGTGCTCGTGCTCGTGAGACGTGCTCGTGCTCGTGAGGCGTGCTCCTGCTCGTGCTCGTGAGACGTGCTCGTGCTTGTGAGACGTGCTCGTGCTCGTGAGACGTTCTCGTGCTCGTGAGGCGTGCTCGTGCTCGTGAGACGTTCTCGTGCTCGTGAGACGTTCTCGTGCTCGTGAGACGTGCTCGTGCTCGTGAGACGTGCTCGTGCTCGTGAGACGTGCTCGTGAGACGTATTCGTGAATGTGAACGAAAAAATATGTGAAATTCAGAAATAAAATCAAGAGCATTAACACGTCTTACGTTCACGAGCACGAGCTCGTCTCACGAACACGAGCACGTCTCACGCGCACGAGCACGAGCACGTCTCACGACAATGTTGTTGAATTAAGACTGGAGTCCCAAATCTTTAGATTTGGGAGTGTATAATAAAAATTAATATATAAACAGATACTTGTTTTTGTTGTAATTTTTTTGACGCCCAAATCTAAAGATTTGGGACTCCAATTCTTAATTCATCAGCATTGACGTCTCACGAGCACGATCACGAGCACGTCTCACGAGCACGGGCACGAGCACGAGCACGTCTCACGAGCACGAGTACGTCTCACGAGCACGAGCACGAGCACGTCTCACGAGCACGAGCACGTCTCACGAGCACGAGCACGTCTAACGAACACGTCTCACGATCACGAGCACGTCTCACGAGCACGAGCACGTCTCACGAGCACGAGCACGTCTCACGAGCACGAGCACGTCTCACGAGCACGAGCACGTCTCACGAACACGAGCACGTCTCACGAGCACGAGCACGTCTACCGAACACGTCTCACGATCACGAGCACGTCTCAAGAGCATGAGCACGTCTCACGAACACGAGTACATCTTACGTTCACGAGAACGTAAGCTTTCAGTATAATCTTTTATTATTTTGAGATGCCAATTCTTGAAATTTTATTAAGTTATTTCTTCTTTTTTTCGAAATATTTTTGGGAAATAACAATTTAATTGATAATAATATATACAAAAGATGAATAAAATAAAAAAAAATAACAAATTGAATATCCTTTTTATAATTCCATCATTTCGTGGAGGTGGTAGTGAAAGGGTTATTTTAAATATCCTTACTCATATCAATAAAAAGACATTTAAACCAACTCTTGCTTTACTACAAAAAGAAGGGCCATATTTATCTGATTTACCTGATGATATAGATATTATTGATTTAAAATGCAGTCGTATTAGATTTGCAGGCAAAAAAATTTATAAGTTAATAATGTCAATAAAACCAGATATTGTTATGACCACGCTTAATCATTTAAATTTTCTTATGGCAATACTTAATCCTTTTTTCCCTAAAAATATAGCCTTTGTTGCAAGAGAATCAATTATTCCAAGCTTTTATATTAATACTACATCTTTTAGTTTTTTATCAAAGATATTATATAAAAAATTTTATATAAATTTTGATAAAATTATCTGTCAATCATTTGATATAAAAAATGACTTAATTAAAGCTTTTAATATTCCATATAACAAAACTACAATAATTAATAATCCTTGTGATATTGATAGAATATCTAAATTAATATTAGATGTTCAAAAACAAAATAAAGATAATAATATTACTAATCTTATTGCAGTTGGAAGGCTTGAAAAACAAAAGGGATTTGATTTACTTATAAAGGCTTTTGCAAAACTTGATCCAAATCGTTTTTATCTTACAATATTGGGACAGGGAAGTGAATATAATAATTTACAACAATTAATTAAAGAATCTAAACTTTATGATCGAGTTAAAATGGAAGGGTTTAAAACTAATCCATATAAATATATGACTGAATCTGATATTTTTATTCTTAGCTCCAGGTATGAGGGATTTCCAAATGTTGTTCTGGAGGCTATGGCATGTGGTACCCCTGTTGTTGCATTTAAATGTCCTGGCGGCATTGATGAAATTATTATAGATAATGTTAATGGATTTCTTGTAAAACCAAATGATATTGATGAATTAGCTGAAAAAATAAATAAAGCATCTAATTTTTATATAAATCCTGATAAAATAAAAATGTCAATAATGCAGAAATTTTCATGTGATAAGATTGTATCTAAATACGAAGATGTTTTTTTAAGCCTCATAAAATAATTATTTGATACAAAAAAATATTAGGGGCTGACAATTTTTGGATTTTTAATGAATTATAAATAAATTGTTTAACTATTATTAATAACATGGAAAAAATGAATATGCAAAATAAAATTGAATCAGCAAAAAAGTTAATTAATGAAAATGAATTTGAACTGGCACAAAAAATGTGCACTGAATTATTATCAAAATATCCTGATAATCATGATATAATTCATCTATTAGGTTTAATTGAATATAATAAAAAAAATTATTATGATGCAATAAAAATATGGAACAAAGCATTGTCAATCCAAGTTATTCCATCTTTTCTCTATAATATTGCTAAGGCATATTCTGAATTAAATGAAAGTGATAGAGCTATTCATTATTTTAGAAAAGCTATAGATATTAAACCTGATTATGCTGAAGCTTATAATAATCTTGCTAATGTATTATATGATAAAAATAAAACTGATGATGCAATTGAAAATTATAAAAAAGCAATTTCTCTTCAAGATAATTATTATACAGCTATGTATAATTTAGCAAACGTATATAAAGACATAAAACAATATGAACTTGCTAAAAGTTATTATCAAAAGGCAATTGAAATACAACCTGATTTTCCAAAAGCTTTTAATAATTATGCTAGTTGCTTATTTAATGAAAAAAAATACAATGAATCAATAAAAATTTATCATAAAGCATTAGTTTTAGATCCAAATTATTATGAGGTTTATAATAATATCGGAAACACATATTTGTCCTTAAATCAAATAGATAATGCGATTGACTATTATAATAAATCATTATCAATAAATTCAAAATATATAAATGCTTTAAATAATAAAGGAAATGCATTTTTCAGAAAAGGTTTATTTGATGAAGCAATTGAACTTTATAATAAAGCTCTTTTAATTGATCCAGATCATGTAAATAGTCATTATAATATAAGTTTTTCTTATTTATTATATGGTGATTTTATTAAGGGGTTCAAAGAATATGAATGGAGACTTAAAAAAGAAGATTTTACAGGAAAGGATTTTGATAAGCCTATATGGGATGGTAAGGAATTCAAAGGAAAAGCATTGTTATTATCTACTAAACAAGGCTATGGAGATATTATTCATTTTATTAGATATATTCCTATGCTCAAAAAACTTGGAGGAAATGTATATATTGCCTGTGAACAAAATATAGTGCCTTTACTTAAAACAGTAAGTGGTATTGATAAAATCATTCCAAATGGCCAGATACTCCCTTTTTTTGATATTCAAGCCTCATTTATGAGCATGCCATATTATTTTAAAACAACTTTGGAAACAATTCCTGCTAAAGTCCCATATATTTTTGCCCCAGAAAATGAAAAACAGGAAATAATAAATAAAATAAATAAAAATACATTTAACATAGGCATTGTATGGGCAGGAAATCCTGAACATAAAAATGATCATAACAGGTCAATAAAACTTTCAAAGTTTGAATTTTTATTTAATTTACCTCAGGTTTCAATATATAGCCTTCAAAAAGGTGTTCAGGAAAAAGAATTAATAGAAAATAATAATTTAAAAATAACTAATCTTTCAAAAAATATTAATGATTTTTCAGATACAGCAACAATTATTAAACATCTTGATTTAATAATAACTGTAGATACAGCAGTTGCACATCTTGCAGGTGCTATGAATGCTCCTGTATGGGTACTATTGCCTTTTGTTCCTGATTGGAGATGGTTGTTAAATAGAGATGATAGCCCATGGTATCCTTCTATAAGGCTATTCAGACAAAAAGAAATTGGTAATTGGGATCATGTTTTTAATTCATTAAAAATAGAATTAAATAAATTATTAAGCAAACTAAACCATGATAAAAATGAAATATTAGAGTCAAATACTATTAATAGTAATGATAAATGCAATATTGAACAAAATATTTCAGACTTAGACATTAATAAAACTAATGATAATTGCAATATTGAGCAAACTGATATTGAAAAACAAAATCTTATTATTCAAAATGTAATAAAAAATATTGTAATAAAAGCTAATTCAAAATTATACAATGAAGCTGATAAGCTTTGTGAGGATCTTTTAAAAAAATATCCTGATAACTTTGATCTTAATTATTTAAGAGGTTCACTTGCTATCAAAATGAAAAAATATGACATTGCTATTAAGTTTTTAGAAAAATCAATAAAAATTAATCCAGATATTGCAGAAACATATAATAATCTTGGTGAAGCATTAAAACTTCAAAGGAGATTTGATCAGGCAATAGAGCAGTATAAATTAGCAATAAAAAAAGATCCTTCAAAGCCGAATTTTTATATTAATTTAGGACTTACCCTTCAATTTCTTGAAAAATATGAAGAAGCAATACATAATTATAATAAAGTATTAACTTTAAATCCTTCTAAATATGAAATATTTTATTATTCTGGTTTATGTTTTCAAAATCTTTACATGTATGAAAACGCAATAAAATGTTATAAACAAGCAATACGTTTAAAAAGTGATAGTGATAAAATATATAATGATTTAGGTGTTGCTTTATATAAATCAGGTAATTATGAAGATGCTTTAAAATCATTTAATAAAGCAATTTCTTTAAATAAAGATAATTTCTATGCCCATGAAAATGCTGGTATTGTTTTACTACTTGCAGGAGACCTTATTGAAGGCTTTTTAGAATATCAATGGTTTAGACAAAAAGACAATGTAATTACACGTAATTTCAAAACTCCATATTGGGATGGGTCGAACTTTAAAAACAAGACCTTGTTAATATATACAGAACTTGGCTTTGGAGATTCTATTCATTTTATAAGATATGCAAAAATAGCAAAGAAGTTTGGAGGAAATGTAATAGTTGAATGTCAGCCTCAGTTAAAAAGACTTTTCCAAACTATTAAAGATATTGATTATGTGTTTGATAGAAATGAAAATCCACCTCATTTTGACATACAGACACCTCTTATGATTTTACCATGTATTTTTAGAACTAATATGAATACTATTCCTCAAGATATTCCATATATATATCCTCCAGTTGATACAAATCAAAAAATTGAACAAATTATGCAAAAATATAGTAATAACATTTGTATTGGAATAGTATGGGGCGGAGATCCTGCAAATGAAAATGATAAACATCGGTCTATAGAGCTAAAATTACTCACTCCACTTTTGGCAATTTCTCAAGTTAAATTTTTCAGCCTTCAAAAAGGCCCAAAAGAAAAAGAATTATCAGATAATTATAATATAATTAATCTTGCACCATTTATAAATGATTTTGCAGATACGATGTCCGCAATAAAGTATATGAATATTGTTATAACAGTTGAAACTTCAGTTTCTCATCTCGCAGGAGCAGCTGGGGCTAATACATGGGTTATGCTTCCATATGTTCCTGACTGGAGATGGCTTTTAAAAAGATCAGACAGCCCATGGTATCCAACTGTAAAATTATTTAGACAAAAAACAACAGACAAGTGGACATCTGTTGTTGAAGAGGTCAAAAAAGAATTATGCAGTTATATTTTTGATTATTATTACATGGCTGGTCAAAAGCTTTTGAATTCAGGTAAAGAAGATAAGGCATCATATTGTTTTAAACAAATTTTATCTTTATCAGATAACAATAAACATGATCATTATTTTCAGATTGGAAATATTTATTCTACAAAAGGCTGGTATAAAAAATCATTATATTATTATAATAATGCTGTTTCTATCAATCCTGATTTTTTGGAAACCTGGTTTAATATGGGAACAACTTACTATAAAATGTCTGCTTATGAACAAGCTGTTAATTGTTTTAATAAAGCAATAAAAATTGATCCTGATAATACTAAGGCTTTATATAATTTGGCTGCATCATTTTACAGATCTAACAAATATATTGAAGCTATTAATAACTACAAAAAAATTTTAGCAATAGATCCTGAGTATATTGATGCATATTCAAATATGGGTGCTGCCTTAGGAAGACTTGGCAATATTGATGAGGCTAAAGAATGCTATAATTTTTTACTTTCAAAGCAGCCAGAAAATCCAGATGCTCATTTTAACTATAGTCTGATTCTTTTGATAAATGGAGAACTTAAAAAAGGCTTTAAAGAATATGAATGGCGTTTTAAAAGACAATCTTTTATTAACCGAAGATTTGGAAAACCAATATGGAAACTTGAAGATTTAACAAATAAAACACTTTTGATCTTTGCAGAACAAGGATTTGGAGATTCTATTTTATTTGTACGTTATGCAAATATTGTAAAAAATTTCTATAAACAAGCAAAGATAATTATTTTATGTCGTAAAAATTTAGCTTCTCTTTTTTCATCAATTAAAGCAGCAGATTTAGTTATTGAGGAGGGTAAAGAAATACCTGATTTTGATTATGAAATTTCCATGATGAGCCTTCCATATCTTTTTGAAACAGATTTAAATCAGGTTCCTGACACTATTCCATATTTATTTGATTTCAAAGAATTAAACAAAGAAGTATTTGATATTATTGAAAAACAAGAAAACAATTTTAAAATTGGTCTGGTCTGGTTTGGAAATCCAAATAATGAACAAGAAAGGAATAGATCAATTCCTTTAGAATTTTTTGAGCAAATTTCAAAATTACCTTCTATAAGTTTATTTAGTCTTCAAAAGGGTGTTGGTGTTAACAATATTTATGAACAAATAAACATTATAAGTCTTGATAAATATTTAGATGATTTTGCCTCTACAGCCAGTATTATCAATAAAATGGACTTAATTATAAGTATTGATACTGCTGTTGCACATCTTTCTGGTGCTTTAGGAAAAGAAACATGGATTTTATTATCAAAAATACCTGCTTGGTGCTGGTTAATGGAAGGTGAAACAAGTCCATGGTATCCTGGAGTTAAACTTTTTAGACAAACTAAGGATGGATCATGGTTAGATATAATTCATACAATTATGGATAAATTAATTGAAATTTCACTTAAATATAGTTTAGATTCAAAAGAAGTTTATCATAATATTGCGGTTTCTTTAAAGTATAGCGGGCAGTATGAAAAATCAATTAAATGGTATAAAAAAGCTATTCAAAAAGATCCTGAGTATATTGATGCTCATCATAATTTAGGGCTGTCATATTTAACATTAGGAGATTTTCAAAATGGTTGGCAAGAGCATGAATGGAGACAAAAAAGAAATGATTTTACAGGTGCTTTATTTTCAAAACCATTGTGGGATGGTTCACATTGTAATAAAAAACTATTTTTATATACTGAACAAGGATTTGGCGACAGTATTCAGTTTATACGATATATTCCAATAATAAAGCCTTTAGTAAGTGAAATAATTGTAGCCTGTCCCCAAGAGCTTAAAGATTTATTTTCAACTATTAATGAAATAGATAAATTGATAACAAATAATGAAGAAATTCCAGAATTTGATTTTCATGCCCCAATCTTGAGCCTTCCTGCCATATTACAAATTGATTTTGATAATATAAATTCAAATATTCCATATTTATTTCCAAAGCCAAATCCATCAATTGAATTATTTGATAAAATACATTCAAATTCCAATAAAATAAAAATCGGCATTGCATGGTCCGGTAGCTGTGATTTCCCATACAATCATCTTCGTTCAATTCATATTTTATTTTTTGAACATATTACTAAATTACAAAATTCATGTGTATATAGTTTACAAAAGGGTCCAAAAGCAAATGATCTTAAAGAATTCAGTCAATTGGCAATTCAAGATTTGTCTTCTATGCTGAAAGATTTTTCTGATACTGCTTTTGCAATAAGTCAAATGGATTTAATAATTACAGTAGATACCTCTATTGCTCATTTAGCTGGTTCAATGGGAAAACCAGTATGGTTAATGTTATCTTATGCTGCAGATTGGCGATGGCTTTTAAATAGAGATGATAATCCATGGTATCCATCAATGAGACTTTTCAGGCAAAAATTTCCTGGTGATTGGGTAAGTGTTATGAAAAAAGTTATAGATGAATTTGTAATACTGACAAAACAAGACTTGTCATTGATTACATTTAACCTTGGCGCAGCATATTATGAAAAGCATAGATATGTTGATGCTGTAAGGCAGTTTTTAAGATCAATTTTTTTAAATTCAAAAAATATTCGATCATATTATTTAATGGGTAATTCGCTTCTCAATATTAGATCAGGTTATGAGAATGAGGCTGTTTCATGTTATCAAATGGCTATAATGCTTAAACCTGACTTTCCTGATGCATATTTTAATATTGGAACTATTGCCTCATGGCAGGGTAATTATAAAGAAGCTTTTTATTATTATGAGAAAGTTGCAAACCTTGAACCTGATGACCCAAGAGGTTATTTAAATATGGGCATGGTATCTGAAAACAAGGGAGACGTTAATCAGGCAATACAGTTTTATGAAAAGGCAGTTAAAATTGATCCAAATCTATATGAAGCACTTAATAATTTGAGCTTTCTTTATTTTAATAATAAAAATTTCAAATTGGCTGTTAACTGCTTTGAAAAATTATTAAATAATAATAAAAACCCTGAAATCCTTTTTTATGCTGGTATGTGTTATCAATATTTAAATAATGCCCAAAAAGCTGAATATTATTACCAAAAAGCAATCTCTAATAAAATTGATAATCCAAATTTGCCTTTGAAAATGCAAAATGGATTATAGTAATAGTAAGACGAAATAAAGATGATATTGTAAATTCATGCTTAAATACCTCTTTTATGCTACAGCACTCAACAAAACCCGAATTCTGGTATAAATGGATAGAATTTTTTGAACAACGTCTGGATCAATTTAAACAAAAAAGTAATACATGGTATAGAGAAATCTGGCCGCATGAACTAATATTAAATGATTTAAACTCATTATGAACTAATATTAAATGATTTAAACTCATTAAAAAGAATTATTATTGATCTTGGCTTAAACTATAATGAAAAAGAAATTAAACAAAAAAGTAATACATGGTATAGAGAAATCTGGCCGCATGAACTAATATTAAATGATTTAAACTCATTAAAAAGAATTATTATTGATCTTGGCTTAAACTATAATGAAAAAGAAATTAAAGAATTTATCAGACCAAAATTCTGGCATGCTCCATTAAAAAATGACTGAAAATTTAATTTTAACAAATATCGGATTATAATATAATAATTCAACTTTAATTTTTCCAATCATTTGAAGTGTAAGTCTTTGTTTGTCCGTGTCAGTCCATGAAAAACCAAAGTTGAATTATAATAATTCAATTTTTTAAATCAATTTTAATTGAATATGACTTACTTTTTTAACTCTTTTTTTCTCAAATAAAAATTTTTCTTTTAATTTAATTTTTTCTTCCATATCATCAATAAATGGGGAGATTTTTGTCTCCAGTGTTTTTCCAAATACTGTCCTATTTTGTGAATTAGTTAAATAAACAATATCTCTGGCTCGTGTAACTGCTACATAAAAAAGTCTTCTTTCTTCGGAAATATCAACATCATAATCGTATCTTTCAAAAGGTATCAGCCCTTTTTCACAGCCACAAATAAAAACTACAGAAAACTCAAGACCTTTTGACGAATGCATTGTCATAAGAGATACTTTTTCAGCCTTTAGATCAATAGTATCAACATCATCTTGAAAATTAATATTTGTAATAAGTTTTTGACTTTCATTTTGATATTTATGTGCTGTTTGAATAATATTTTTTGCATAATTACTATCTTTTAATTCCATATTTTGAAATTCTTCTATTTTGAGTAAAAAACTTAACCTGTCAGAAACAGTCATATTATTACAATGTTTTTTTATCTTAAAAAACCAGGAAATAAAGTCATAAATATCTTTATTGTTCGAAATTCTATTTTTAATATTATCATATGAGATATTTTCAATTTTTAAAAATTCATTTAGCAGCTTAATAAAAGAGTTTTTATTTATATTTAATAAATTTAATTTATTTATTGTATTTATATATTTTTTATTTAAAACTGGCATTAAGTGCTTAATATCTTTCTCTGTTCCATAGCCTTCAATAATTTTAAAAAGAGAAAACCAGCTATCTGCAGCATTATTTTGGAATTCATCTTTACTTGCAATTTGAAAAGGTATTCCAGATTTTTCAAATACATCAGCAAGAATTTTAGCCTGTTCATTTATACGATATAAAACTGCAAAATCTGAAAATGTTCTTTGAGAATTATTTGAACTGTGAACAAACCCGCTGTCTATTGAAAAATGGCTTGTTCCTCCGACTAAAGTTTCAATTTTCTTTACAATGCTAACAGCCTCACTTTTTTCATTTTTTAAAGTCATCAAATGAATATTAGGATCCCCATTTATTCCTGAATATATTTTTTTTTCAAAGCTGCTTAAATTAGAAGACATTAGTATTTGATTTGAAGCCTTTAAAATTGTTTCTGTTGATCTGTAGTTTTGATTTAACTCAATTAATTTTGTATTTTTAAAATCTGATGAAAAATTTTGAAAAAAGACTGCATCTGAACCCTGAAATCCATAAATTGACTGATCTGGATCTCCAATTACACATAAATTTTCACCATTACCAGCTAAGAGTTTTATTATG
>Ga0272440_1003975_pt1 | contig 10777 bp, 8 predicted proteins | sample SSMMMBAug17_FD_192440 | JGI IMG/M metagenome (GOLD analysis project Ga0272440, IMG submission 192440) | Marine sediment archaeal communities from Little Sippewissett salt marsh, Falmouth, MA, United States - SSM-MMB-Aug17 | ecosystem: Environmental > Aquatic > Marine > Wetlands > Sediment ... | reverse complement strand
GTACAAGAATAAGCTAATTCCAGAGAATTTTTTTCTGGCTTTATATTAATGCTCATGTTTGATTTATATGATGCTGTCATTGGAGATAAATTATAGGCATCAGTGTTTGGATGAAAATAATCTCCAATAAGATTAATTAATAAATCTCCTTGAAAATAATTATTAATTACAGATGGTTCTTTGTCAGGATACCATATTTTTTTTTCTTCAGGGGTAATAGCAATTATTTTTTCCATCCAACCAGTGTTTCCTTTTATAGTTTGGTAAGAGTTTTGATGCTTAAGAGGAAGTAGTACAACATCAGTCAGATACTGACTTTTTATTTTTCCTAAAAACATTTTATTTGATGGAAAATCTTCAGTAAATGATATTCCAATGTTTCCAGTGGCTGATATTTCCTGTAATTTTGGATCATATTTGAAATCAAGGTCCATACTCCAAAGACCAAGACTTTGGTTAGCAGCTTGAGAAATTGAACCTATTGTTTTTATATTTATATAATTGGCATAAACCAATGGATTTGTTGATTTCGTATGTCCCAGTATTGCTCCTGGTAAGAATGGTTGAGCTACCCAAGTGTTATCAGAATTTGATTGTTTTGTACCAGGATGTGGGATTATTTCAAGAACTCCATTATAATTAGTCATAGTAAGAAAATGCTTTTCTCCATAGAATAGTCTTAACTCAACCCCTTGAGTTCCTTCAATTGTTTTAACTCCATATTTAAAAATCATTTCATCATTTGCTCCTGATCCACCGCAAGAGCTTAGGGTTATTACTGATAATAAAATAATTATTATAATAAAAATAAATCTTGAGACCATTTTTTTCTTTCTAAATATAAATAATGTTATTATGTTTAAAGATAAATGTAAAAATTTAAAATTTTATTAAAAATTAGGTATCACCAATAATGATGAAAAACAATGGGAAAGTTACTAACTAATTAAATTGTGATTACTAAATAATGGTTCTGAAATTTGAATAATGCAATAATATTTAATTTATGTTATAAATCTGTTCTATTTGCAGGTATTGATTACACATAAAAGGAATAAAATCTTTGGGAGTACATAGGCAATATGTTTTAATTCTGATCGAAAGCCTTTGTATATTATTATTTGCAGGCTTATTTAAAGAACACGGTCAAGCACAAACTCCAGTTATTGTATCCCTTAAAAATGGATATGTAAATTGGACAACTCAGGCTATAATTTCGACAGGTAAAGGGGTTCCATCAGAAAAATATCATGGAATGACCATTGGGAGAAAATTGGCTGAGGAAAATGGATTAAAAAGAGCTTTTGATTCATTATATAGAACTGTTTTGGATATCCAAATTGACTCAGAGTTCACTGCTAATGATATGAAACAAAAAAATCCAAATTGGGAAAATCAAATTCAACAAATGACAAAAAACTCTCGTGTTCTTAAAAAAGAATATTTATCTGATGGTACCATTGAAGTTACTGTTCAAATGTCAATGAATGGTGGCTTTTCTCAACTTGCTTTACCTGATGATATTAGATATATTGCTTCTATTGGCGCAATTATTTCTCAAAACTGTATAAATATGCGGAAGAATGAAAAAGGATCTGTTGATGATTACACTGGTCTAATTATTGATGCAAGAGGCCTTAAAGTAACACCCTGTCTTTCACCGAAAGTAATGAGTAAGAACCAGGATGAAGTTTATGGTCCAAGTTATATTAGTCGTGAATACGCTGTTCAATATGGAACATGTATCTACATGGATAATCTGGAAAGTGCAATTAAACATCAGCGGGTGGGAAACAATCCTTTTATAGCAAAAGGATTAGGAACCGAAGGTAAATCTTTATCTAACATTGTAATCAGTAATACTGAATCAGCACGATTTAAAAGCTCGGTAGTCCATTTGACTATATTAAAACATTGCCGTGTGATTATTGTCGTTGATCCCATCTGGAGGTAAAATTTGTTAATTTTTAAAAATTTAAAATTTGTAATTTTTTTGTATTTTATTTTTGTATTTTATGGTTGTGCTCTTTTTTCAGAAAAATTTGATCCAATTGAAGAAGAAAAAATAGAACCTATAATAATAAAAGTTGATGAAACTAAAAAAAAATATAAATATCAAAAAAAGATAAAGGAAGATAAGAACAAAGCAGTAAATTATGTGCTAAAGGGAGATGCTCATTTATTTGAAGGAAATATTCACCAGGCATATCGCTACTATACAAAAGCTTTAACTGATGATCCAGATAATATTCCTGCTTCTATTGGACTTGCAAAATGCTACCTTAAAGAAAATAAATCAGAAATAGCATACTCCTCTCTATGTCGTATGGAAAAACTTACAATTAGTTCACAATATGCTCCTGAGTTCTGTTTTTTAATGATCAAGGCAAACATTTCACAAACAAATAACATAGATAATATAGGTTTAAAAAAAATAGAAGACGCCTATTATTGCGCTTTACCTACATATAGAAAAAATCCAGAATTGTATTATAATATGGGAGTGCTTTATAAAAAATTTTTGCAATATAACCGGGCTAAAACCTTTTTTAGTAAAGCAGCATCTTTTAATAACAAATATGCTGACATTTCTTTTAATCAGATCAATCAAGTAATAAAACTAGAAAAGTGCAAAAATTGTGAATATCATCAAAAATTACCTTTAAAAAATCAAATAACACGAGCAGATACTGCTTATATTCTATACCATGAATTACATTTAACAAGTTTATTAAGAAACTTAACAAAATATAATATGGTAAAAAATGTTAAAGATATAGATAATCATCCATTTAAAAATGAAATTAAAGCAATTCTAATTGCTAATCTATCTGGCCTATCATTATTTAATGGTAAAAATTACCAGCCAGAAATGCCTTTAATTCGAGGAGAATTTGCTCAAATCTTATATGAAATTGTTAATCGTGTTTCTCCTCAAATAATAGAAGCTTTAAAGCATAAAAAAATGAAAACATTAATTTCTGATATCCGAAAAGGACATATTTTTTATAATTCAGTTAATTTTTGCACAAAACATCTTATTATGAAACCACAAGAAACAGGTGAATTTGAACCCTATGCTTCGGTTTCAGGTGCAGAAGCTATGATGAGTATCAGAACAATAAAAAAATTCTTTAATAAATATGATTTGACTCGTAATTAAAACATTCATTGGAGCAATATGATGAAATCAAAAAAAATAGATGACATTGTAAAAGAAGCTATTGATGAAAAAGTTACTAAATTAGAGCTGTTTAATATGGGACTTACCCAATTACCAGATTATATACAGGATTTGAAAAGCTTAAAAGTATTGCATTTAGAAAACAATCACTTTACATCATTTCCTGAAGTCATTACTCAATTGCCAAACCTTGAGGTTCTCTCACTAGAATATAATCAGGTAATGTCTTTACCAAAGGAAGTTGGCTTTCTTAAAGGCTTAAAATCATTAAACTTAGCTGATAATAGTATTAATAATTTGTCAAATACTATTGGTGAATTCATTGAACTTGAATTTTTAGACTTAAGGGTTAATCATTTATCCCAATTACCTGATGAAGTAGGAAAATTACATAATTTAGAAATTCTTTATCTAGGGAGAAATGAATTAAGTGAAGTACCAGAAGTGATTAAAAGATTAAATAATTTAAAAGATCTTGGGCTTGGAGGTAACAAGATAGAAATTATTCCACAATGGATTTCCCAATTACACCAATTAAAATATTTATCTTTTGGTCGAAATAATATATCTGAAATCCCAGATAAAATTGAATTGTTAACAACTCTGGAACATCTAATATTGAGAGATAATAAGTTGAATTCTTTTCCTTATATTTTAAAAAAACTGCCACATCTTACCCTTTTAGATTTGCGCACTAACATATTTCCTGATAAAAATAATGTCCTTACAAATGTTCATTCACCAGAAGATATTTTTGTTTCATATAGTTAGATAAAATGTGGTTATCATTATTAAGAAAAAAGAATAGGCGTAAAAAGATGTCAAAAATGCTTTCATCGATTGCTAATGAAATAGATATGAATCAGGTTATTAATGATATTGATGAAAAAAAAGAACTTTCAGAAAGAATTGATTCCATAGATAATAAAAAAACATATAGAAATTATTATGTTAGTGCTTCACCTGACAATCATCGTGAAACCAGACATATACATAGTATACTTAAAAGAAAAAATAGGATTTATAGTACACATTTTCCTTTTCAACGCGATTTAAAAGAAAATATAGTTCAGGAGAGTAAACCAATAATAGAAAAATCAAATACAAACTTGACAATTATTATCCTTTGGAGTTCTTTTTATCAAGAAAATCCAAGATGTATTGACGAATTACGCAGTTTTATACAAATAAATAAAAATTACCCCACTGTATCAGTTATTTTTTTATTACTTACCCCAGACTGTGAAATACCAAAAGAATTATCCCAGGATTGGCTTTGCTTGCCTGGTTTTGATCGTGTTTCTCGAGAACTGGCTATTTTTAAAATAGTAGAAGAAGAAAAATTAATGAACGAAAAATAAAAACTCGTTCGAATAAATAGGAGGATTTATGTCTTTTTTAGAATGGGACCCAGGATTACCACACAAAGTTGCTGATATATCTTTGGCAGAACTGGGCTATAAAGAAATGAGCTTATCTGAAAATGAAATGCCAGGCTTAATGGCTTTAAAGAAAAAATATGCGGAATCAAAACCGCTAAAAGGCTTAAAAATAACTGGCAGCCTGCATATGACCATCCAAACTGCAATGCTTATTGATACATTGTATGAACTTGGTGCTGATATAAGGTGGGCATCATGCAATATCTTTTCAACTCAAGATCATGCCGCTGCTGCTATTGCAGCATCAGGGAAAGCAGCTGTTTTTGCATGGAAAGGCGAAAATCTCGATGAATACTGGTGGTGCACTGAACAAGCTTTGAAATGGCCTGATGGCTCTGGCCCTAATTTAATTGTTGACGATGGCGGTGATGCAACTCTTTTTATTCACGAAGCTGTTAAAGCTGAAAAAGATCCATCTTTAATGGAAAAACAATATGATAGTGACGAATTTCAAATTGTTATAAATCGCATTAAAGAAGGATATCAGAAAAATCCAAACTGTTGGACTGACATAGCAAAAGAAATAAAAGGAGTATCTGAAGAAACCACAACTGGTGTTAATCGCCTCTACAAAATGAATGCGTCTAAAGAATTATTATTTCCAGCCATTAATGTAAATGATTCAGTTACAAAATCCAAGTTTGATAATTTATATGGCTGTAAAGAATCTTTGGCAGATGGCATTAAAAGGGCCACAGATATCATGCTTGCTGGAAAAGTTATTGTTGTTTGTGGTTATGGTGATGTTGGAAAAGGTTGCGCACAATCAATGCAAGGATATGGAGCAAGGGTTATTGTTACTGAAATTGATCCCATTTGCGCTCTTCAGGCATCAATGAGTGGATATGAAGTAACTACACTAGAACAAGCTGTTGGAATTGGTGATATTTTTGTAACTACGACAGGTTGTTGCAATGTTATCCGTGGCGAACATATGGAGTTGATGAAAAATGAAGCTATTGTTTGCAACATCGGCCATTTTGATCATGAAATTGAAATGAGATATCTTGAAAAAAATCCTGATTGTAAAAAAGAAAATATTAAGCCTCAGGTTGACAAATGGACATTAAAATCAGGACGTTCCATTATTGTTCTTGCTGAAGGTCGACTTGTTAATTTAGGATGTGCAACCGGACATCCAAGCTTTGTTATGAGTTCCAGTTTCACAAATCAGGTTTTAGCTCAGATAGAACTGGCTCAAAAAAATCTTAATATTGATGTTTATACCTTACCAAAAACACTGGATGAAGAAGTAGCCAGGCTACACCTGGGACGTTTAGGAGTTAATTTGACAACCTTAACTAAAGAACAGGCTGATTATTTAGGCGTTCCTGTTGAAGGTCCATACAAAGCAGATCATTATCGTTATTGATAATTTCTTATCTTCAAAAAAAAACTCCTCTGGAATTTAATTCTTGAGGAGTTTTTTTTTATCTTTTTCTTTTCCTTTTTTTCTTGACGAATGAATCAATATAGAATAAATATCCATTAATCTCTTTAATTAAACTAATAAAATGAATCGGGTTCAGAGTATGGGAATAAAGGAACGAAAAGAACGAGAAAAAGAAAGACGTCGTCAGCAAATAATGGTTGCTGCAAAGCGTGTTTTTTCAGATAAAGGTTTTAGCCGGGCAACAATGGAAGACATTGCAAAAGAGGCCGAGCTAAGTGCTGGAACAATTTATCTGTATTTTAAAAACAAAGATGAATTATGTGCATCTTTAACATTGCGCATTTTACAGTATTTACAAATGCGTGTTGAACATGTGTATAATGAAAAACATAAAAGTGTTGAGGAAAAAGTTAATTCATTAAAAACAGCCTTATACGATGTATATGAATTTGATCCTCTTATTTTGAGAAATATGTTTCATCTCCACTCTAGTGAAACATTTAAAAATTTATCATCAGAATTACTTGATGAAATAAATAGACTCTCAAGAAAATCCATCCACACAATAGGTATAGTATTTGAAGATTCTCTCAAAGATGGAGCTTATGCAGATAGAAATGCAATGGAAATTGCTTATGTTGTATGGGCTGTTTTTTCTGGTCTGGCACTTTGGGAGGAAAGCCGCAAAACATTTGCCTATGAAGGTAATTTAAAAGATACTCTTGAGCTTGCATTTGATATAATCCAGGGTGGATTATTTAATAATACAAAAAACAAATCTCAACAAAAAGCTGACAATAATAATAAAAATAAAAAGAATAATAATATAGATCCTGATGAAAAATCTGAATCTGAACCTGAAATTGTTGCTGGTTAGAAAAAAAAAATAAATAAATTTTACAGAAAGCAGACAATAATATTGCCATGCCATTTACTGGAGTAATTCAAAAAATACATAAATATATCAATGACAAACCAGAAAAAAAATTTCAAAATCATATCAAAAAATCATATCATAAATTCCTAAATAAAAGTAATAAAAAAGAAATTATTTTAACAAAAGATGTGGGCAGGGAACTTGGACATCCAAATAATGTATCCCTTGCATTTCTTGCCTGGACAGAAGATTCTGTTAATTCAAATCAAATTACTTTAATTGGCCCAGATATATCAGAACATTCAGAAACACATATGGATTTTGGTAAAATACTGTTACTTTCAGTTTCAAACTTTGATGCAGAAAATACATATGAAAGGTATCAGGAATTAGACTTATTACGTTTTAAATTGAATTTAAGTGGATACATGATGAGAGCTGCATCTCAGCAAATGAGAGAATGGAGCAGGATTAGTAAGAAGGCATTAGAATCTGGTTTTTCATTGTTTGATTTAGGAAGTGCATGGATTGATTTATATGAGAAACTACCATATGTTAATGCTGTAGAAGTAATTATTCTAACAGATGCAGAAGCTATTAAACAAGTAGAGCCCATGTCTCAACATGTTTTTCAATATGTCCGTGCTATGATGAAAATGCATGATGAAACTAATTTGGATTGTTCAAGTTGTGATTATCAGGAAGTTTGCAATGAGGTCCAATCTTTGAGTGCTATGCGAAAAAAAATAATTGATAGAAAAAGATAATTTCCAGAAGTTTTTTTGACTCATTATGCTGAAAAATTTGAAGACAAAAGATTCAAGCTCAATTTTGTTTTATCTTGACAATACTTAATGATTTACATATTTTTAGAATTCTAACTTAATGTCGAACTTAATGAAGGGTAACTATCATGCTTTTTTATTACAAGCGAAATTTATTGTTATTATCTATAATAGCTATCTACCTAAATATTGTATGTGCTTCTGTTTTTGCTGAAGATTTGACACACTATCAAATTAATTTGAAACTAATAGATCGACTTGCAAGAATTGAAGAAGGTCAAAAGGCAATACTGATAGAGATGAGAACACGATTTAAAGCTGTTGATGAACGATTTGATTCAATGGATAAACGATTGGACTCAATGGATAAACGTATTGACTATTTCGGAAATTTCAATATCGCAATGATTGCTGCTCTTATTACTCTTATTGGATATATCATATGGGATAGAAAGACAGCATTTGAAAAAGCTTTTTCAAATGCACAAAAAGAAATTGAAAAATTAGTTAACGAATCATTTATTAACAATCGTTCTGATAAATACCAGGCAAAGAGTTCATCTATAAGAATTCCAGAGCAAGAAAACCAACAAAACGACATTCAAAATATAAAAGAAAAGCTAAATCAGATTATTAATGTGATGGCACAAATGTCAAAACAATCGCCAGAGATGCAAAAAATCATGAATGCAGCTCAGTTGGCATAAAAAAAATTAGCACCTGAAGTAATTTGTGTATCTTCAGAAGGTTTTAAAATCAATTCAGGATAAAAGAATTTTTAAAAATCAAGAAAGTCGATTCAAAACAGCTTCTCTGGAAATTGGGTATTTTTTTAACATTTTTTCAACATCCTTAATTGATTTCAAACAAATTTGACTGTCTTTTGCCATACGTATCATTTCTTTGCTAAATTTACGCGCATTAGTAAATATCCACATTTTCAAAATTGTCTTTTTTTGCTTATTTTCAAAACAGTCGCGTGCCTGTTCAATATCTCTTATGCTTTTTGTTTCATTACACTCAGGATGCCTGGTTAAAACGCAACTAACAATTTCACAAGTTTGTTCAGTTTCGTTTTCCAATTGAATATTGCATCCAGGAAGGATATTAGTTATTGATGTAGAAATTGATTTTTCTGTTTTTTGATCCATTAATTCAGCAATAAGTGCAATAAAATGAGACTCTGGCATTCTTGCAATATCATCACCTAAAATTTTGCTTTTTTCTTTTTTTATCTTTTTGTTAAACAGGCCAGTTTTGGCAATATCTTTAGCTGTGACATCTTCTTGAGTTACTATAGCTTCCTTTAGATCAATTTTATTTGATAGTAATGCATGTAAATTAACCTCAAAAGATCTTTCTTCAGGATGATGAATAATTGGAATATAGACATTAACATCTTTTTTCTGTCCAATACGATAAACTCTGTCTGTTGCCTGATCTTCTTTAGCTGGGTTCCAATGACGTTCCAAATGTATTACATTGTTTGCAGCAGTTACTGTAAGTCCTACACCAGCTGCAACAGGTGACATTACAAGTATTTGAAATCCATCTTTTGCTTGAAATTCTTCAATAATTTTGATTCTTGTTCTTACTGATGCTCTTTTTGCAACAGCTTTTGTATCACCATTAATAACATCTACTTTAGTATTAAAAATAAGTTGTAAACACAGAATAATAAATTGTTGAAGGCGTTTATTTAAAATAAAAATAATAGCTTTTTCATTTCGTGATTGAATTTGTGTTAATAGCATAAGTAAACATTCAAGTTTAGCAGATAGCATCATAACAGATCTTGCATCCTGAGGATTTTCAGGAATAGCAGGAGTACCTCCATCTATTAAATCTGGATGTAAACAAACATCTTTTAATTGTTGAAGACCTCTTAATATCTTACTACTGGCATTTTTGGAATCCATATCAGTAACTGTAGCATTAACAATGGATTCATATGTATCCAATTGAGTACCCTCCATCGTGCAAACAAGGTTAGGGTCAAAAATTTCTACTCTATCATCTGTAACCTGTGCACCCACAAAAATTTTTTTTGTTGGAAGTCCTGAAAGTTTTTCTGCTTTTGTACGTCTAAGCATAAGCCCTCCAACAATTGTTCTCAATTCAGTACCAACTTCACTACGAATATCAGGTAATTCTTCATTATTTGCGCGAAGCATTGGTAAAACAAAAGATTTTAGAAATCTCTGATAAGCTCCTAAAATACCAGGTCTGGCAGTGTCAAACAAACACCAGAAGTCTCCCAAATGATTTTCAACTGGAGTTCCAGTAACAACAAGCTTAAAACGCGCTTTAAGACCTTTTGCTGTTCTTGTTTGAAGGGCATTGGGATTTTTAATATTTTGTGCTTCATCAAAAATAACAAGGGACCAATCAATTCTACATAATGAAAACTGATAGTCTCTAAGAGTTTGATAGGTGGTTAGTACAAGGCGACGATCCATGTCCAGTCGATCTGTTCCAAATTGAGATCCAATTTTTAAAGAAAAATGAACATTAGTGTCACAAACTTCTTCATCTGAACCTGATTCAGTATCAAATCCCTGACGGGTTTCAACTCCAGTGCCTTGTACACGATAATTCTTTAGATCAGCACTTGATTGAAGAATTACAATATCGCGAAATGGACTTTTGTTAAAGGTTTCGTAAACTTCGTTTTTCCAATTTTCAAGTAAACTAAGTGGTGCAACAACAAGGACTGGACGTTTTATATCACCTTTTACTTCAGCAAGACGATAGTATTCTGCTGCTGAAACTAAAGACATAAAAGTTTTACCCAAGCCCATGTCATCAGCAAGTAAGGCTCCCAGTCTATCATGTAGTTCTACTGGTGCATTAATACTTTCCTCTGATAAGCCAAGAATCCACCTGATTCCTTCTAATTGATGAGGATAGGGCTGTCTTTTATATCCTGAAAAATCCAGTGGTTCATTATAAAAACATGCCTCTGGTTGGGGAGGAATTGTTTCTGTTCCAAAATCACAAAAATCATCATTTTGACTGATATCAATGACTTTTAAATCCTGAGATATATCATCCTCCTGGCTATCAAAAGTTAATGCAAGGGATTCAAGTTCATCT
>Ga0272440_1003974_pt1 | contig 10777 bp, 5 predicted proteins | sample SSMMMBAug17_FD_192440 | JGI IMG/M metagenome (GOLD analysis project Ga0272440, IMG submission 192440) | Marine sediment archaeal communities from Little Sippewissett salt marsh, Falmouth, MA, United States - SSM-MMB-Aug17 | ecosystem: Environmental > Aquatic > Marine > Wetlands > Sediment ... | reverse complement strand
TTATTGTAATAAAAAAAGGCAATTAGTATGCCAAAACAGAAAAGATAATAAATATCATTATTATTGAAAAAAATAAAGATATCTATTTGAATGTGAATATAATTTGTGTTATTGTATAAAAGTTTCACAAAAAAGAGGAGGTACTTAATGAAAAAAGTTAATTTCTTTGCTTTGATATTTATAATGTTCTTTTTTGCATCTGTAAACGCTGGTGAGTTTATGTTAGAAGCTGACTATCGCCAACGACCGCCAGAGATGGTGATAGATGAGCAAACAGGTGATTTTTCAGGACCTTTAATTGATATATTGAATATGGCAGCAGCGGAAGTTGGACTTACTGTCAAATGGCAACAGAATTATTTTAAGCGGTCATACAGCCGGTTAATTCGAGGAAATGTCGATATTGTGCCAAGAGTGATCATAAAGAAAGAGAGAAAACAGTTTGTCAGATTTTTTGATCCCATTGGTTACCAACAAAAAAATATTGTTTTTATTGTAAAAAAAGGTAAAAAATCACTGCTGAATAAATATGAAGATTTATATAAAGTAACTGTGGGCGTAAAAAAGGGTACTGCCTATTTCAAACGTTTTGATTCTGATTCACGAATTACTAAAAAAATGTCTGTGGATGACAAAAATATGTCCATGATGTTTGCTGCAAATCGTTTTGATGCCATGATTATATTAGATATGCTTGCTTTTGAAACAGCACTTAAAGATATTGGTTTTGATAATTATACACTTGCCAATTATAAATATGTCCAGGTGATTTCCAATCAATATGCCATGTCAAAAAAATCACCCAAAATTAATATGTTCGATAAAATCAACCAGGCGTTTAATAATCTGGTCAAGAATGATAAAGTTCGTGAATGCTATCAAAAATATAATTTAGCACCACTTTTAAAAAAAAAAGACATCCAGGGGTTGGAAATTGACAATGATAGCTCATCGGATTAAACATTTTTATCTGAGGAACTTATTACTTTTCACTGATTATAATAAATTGAGAAAGGATCAGTGTTTGAGTATTGAATCTTATCAACGAAAAGGAGAGCATTATGGCCACAGAGAGGAAACAGGACAAAGGTAAATTTGTCATTATTTTTTCACTGATAATCGGCGTAAGTATTACACTGATGCTTGGCATTTTATTTGTTATGCTAGGAGCATCAAGCAAGTCACTAAACGAGTTGAGTGAAAGTTTCATTGAACATGTTAAAACAGAACAAAATTATGAAAAAGAAATTCTTGAAGCTGGATTGATTCAAAAAGGTAAGTCAATGATGGTGTTAATCTCTCGCGTATCAGGCCCACTTTTGTATGATTTTGAACACGATTCTGTAAAACTTTTTGCACAACAAATATTGAGGGACTCAGATATTGAAGGGGTTATTTTTTATAACGCCAAAAATAAAATGCTGGCAAAACACACCAACAGCCAGACTGATGGCATGAAACTCAGTCAGGATATTTTATTTGAAAAGGAAAAAGTGGGGCGCGTTGAATTGTATTTAAGCTTTGATTCTGTCAACAAAAATATTGATGATGTTACCCTTCGAATGAAATCCTTGGCAGATACAATAGAAGCCAAGGAAAAACAGGAAAACAAATCTATTATCTTAACGACTGTAGGCTTATCAATCGCTGCCATCCTTATATTATGTCTGGTTATTTATTGGGTATTAACTCATTATATTATCAAGCCCATTGCGAAAAATGTCATAATGCTGACCAAAGGGGCGGATCGCGTGGCATCAGCTGTCGATCAGGTAACAACATTAAGTCAACAAGTTGCTGATGGTGCAAAAGACCAGGCTGATACCACAGACAGAACCAATGAATCTTTAAAAGAAACGACTCAAAAAACAAATCAAAATGGTGATCGCGCACAAAAAGCAAATGATTTAATGAATAAAGCGAATTCATCTGTTTCTGAAGCCAGTGAATCTATGGCCAAACTGATTCAATCCATGGGAGATATTTCAAAAACAAGCGAAGAAACATTTAAGATTATCAAAACGATTGAAGAGATCGCATTTCAAACCAACTTACTTGCATTGAATGCAGCGGTTGAAGCTGCGCGTGCAGGTGAAGCCGGCGCTGGATTTGCAGTTGTTGCGGAGGAGGTTCGCAATCTGGCCATGCGTTCTGGTGAAGCTGCCAGAAATACTGGAGACTCGATTCAAGCCTCTGTTAATGGCATTCAGCGTGGAACCGAGTTGGTTCACAAGACAGATGAGGATTTCTCAAAAGTAACAAAAGGTGTTGAAGAAGTCAGTGGATTATTAAAAGATATTTCCTCAGGATTTGCTGATCAAGTCAACAGTATAAAGCATGTTGAAGATGCCATGCATCAGATAGATAAAATTACAAGTCAGAATGTCGGCAGTGTAGAAGGAACAGCAGATGCTGCTCAAGAAATATCTTTACAAATGGATGATTTCAGAGAAATTGTTATGGACCTTGTTGCATTGGTTGGTATGAAATATGAGGATACGAAATAATTTTGATAAATAAATAACAAGTCTTTCCTTTCCCAGGGGGTTGGCGGTCGATTTGATTCGCATCTGTCAACCCTCTTTTTATCCCCAAAAAAAAAGGCGAACATAAAAATTCGCCCTTCCAAAACTGATCGGGCGAACCTACTGTTCGCCCCTGTAAAAGCTGGTTTTATTACTCTTCTTTCTTTTCACCTTCAGCATCTTCTTCCTTAATAACGCCCTTGATAATCTTAATCGTTTTGATGAATTCCTCTTCTGCTTCATCCGCTTCAATTTCATCAACTTCTCGATCTTCACCAAATTCTTCTTCAATGACCTGTCGCATCTTACCGCCAAGATTGTTCATAATACGTTTCTTTGCATCTTCATTTGCCTTCGAAAGAACAAAACCAACCGCATTGATACCGATTTTTGAAAATGCCTGCTGCAATGTAGTGTTATCCACAACAATGACATCGTCCACACAGTCAATCTCTTCAATCTTTTTACGTTTTTTCTTGATTTTCTGAAAAAATTCTTCACCCACTTCTTTGACCCAATCTTTTAAACCTGTCTGATGGAAGAAAAATAGATTTTCAGGAACTTCTTCAGCAGCAAGTTTTTTATAAATATTTGTAGGCTCTGTTTTAACCATTTTCGCAAAATCATAAATATCAAGATATTCCAATTCGGCTTCTTCACTTTGATTCCAGTTTTCATAGAAACCAGCTGCTGTATTCAGGAAAGTATCAACATCATTGACTTTAACAGAACCAATTTTATTTTTCGCTTTTTCAATTGTAACCAGATTGATTTTAAATAACTGCATGATGACCCGATCCATATCCAACTGGGATGCCGGAGTCATGCTTTTCATTTTATCGCATAATTCATCATAGCTAATCGCATTGCCGCCACTCCCCTTGGTCATAATTTCAAGAAGGGTACAGGTTGCCATGAAAACATCAGCCCCCTGCTCTTCTTTATTGTACAATTTTTCAGCCTGGATACGAATTCGTTGGATAAGGAGCTTGGTAAGTGAATTAATCACCGGGGGTGATTGTTTTAATGTCATATTAATCGTATTTTCATCAATGCTGACAAGCTCTGTAAATTCAAGAGCCATCGCACTGGCCATACGTGGTTCATGATTGATAACACCCATTTCACCAAATATCTGACCGGGTGTCAAATTCGCCAGAACCTGACGTTGATTATCAACCACTTTATAAATTTGAACAGTTCCTTTTTTAATCAGGTACGCATCAACTGCCTGTTGACCTTCCTTAAAAATATTTTCTCCTTTGTGGAATGTCTTTGTATTGAAATTTCCGGCACCCTGAGCACTTTTACGTTTCATCGGTTTACCTGAAGGTTTGCGAACTTTTGATGCAGGTTTACGAATCATTATTTTACCTCCTTGGCATCGTTAGGTTTCTGGCCATAAGCCACCATATTGTTGTTCGGGCATTCTTCATTGATTAAAATGATTTTCAATCAATGAAGAATGGCATGAATATATTATTTCGTTGTCATAACAAAAGCACCATCCCAGTCTTCCGGGGGTGGATTGGATTTAAATATGGCGCATCGTTCAATGAAGAGTTGACATGATGTATTTCCGCCACCAACTATTTGATCCGCTTTCTTGAATAATTCTGTCGCATTATCCCATTGTTTATCCAGATATAGCTTAAATGCTGATTCATAGGTTTCAATGAATTCCATCGGGTAATCAAGTTCTTGCTCCCCTTTTTCAGCAATAAGTTCATAGATTGAAACGCCTTGTTTCTTACCTTTTACAGAAACACAGTCCAGAAGACGCGCTATCATTTTATCTTTTACCAATGCGTAAGTAAATTCACTAATAACAATCTCTACGCCATACATTTTACATATTGCCTCCAAACGACTGGCAAGATTGACCGCATCGCCAATAACAGTATAATTTAATCGGGCTTCAGATCCCATATTTCCAACAACAACTTCGCCAGTGTTTAAACCGATCCGTGCTCTGAATGGGGGTAATTCCTCATGATCCCATTTTTTACGCAATTCTCGCAAACGATTCTTATTTTGCAGGGCTGAACGACATCCGAGATATGCATGGTTTGGCACACGACGCGGCGCATTCCAAAATGCCATCACAGCATCTCCAATATATTTATCCACAGTGCCATGATTATCCTGAATGATATTACTCATTTCACTCAGGTATTCACCCAAATGAACAACCAGTTCTTTTGGTGGCATGCTTTCCGAAATGGACGTGAAACTAACAATGTCTGAAAAATAAATCGTCAATTCTTGATTGTCACCACCCAATTCGGCTTCTTGGCCAGAACTGATGAGGTAGCGTACCAGATCGGCAGGAACAAACTTACCAAAAGATTTCAGACCGGTCCGCATGTTTTCAAAAGAATCTGCCATTTTGGTAATTTCAACAAATGCACTTTCAACTTCAGCATCGTCATCCAATTCAAATCGCCGAATCTTTTCGGCATTTGCAGATAACTGATCCAGAGGATGTGTTATTTTTCTACTAATCAGTACACTCAATAATAATACACAAACCAGACAGAAAAATGAAATGGCAAAGCCAACTACAGTGTTTCTTTTAACACTGGCCATAAAATCATTTTCAGGTACGATAATACCAATAACCCAGTCCCATCCATACTGAGAAGGAAAGGGTTTGTATAATCCAAAATATCCTTCTCCATCATGTGTGTATGTAAAGGATCTTTTTTCTGTCATTTTCAAAGGGTGTCCCGCTGAAATCCCCATCGTTTCCTGAATACCATGGAATGATGATATGATTGCCTTATCCGAAATGTTTGTAATTGTGTTAAGCTTAACATTCCCTGTTACCATATCTTGTATACTGACTTCTTCAAGATTTGGAAGCGCAACTGTTTTGCCTTTTGAATTTATAATAAATGCTCGCCCATTTGTGCCAATTTTCAATTTTTTTAGAAACATTGACAGTTCTTCTAGTGCAATGTCAATGGTTGTAACACCAAGAAATTGGTCATCTTTCATAATTGGCATGGATGCTGTAATTCCTGGTTTTTGATCAGATGAAAAGACATAGACATCTGTCCAAAATAGACTTTCTTTTGATTTTGCACCCTTATACCAGGGGCGGATACGTGGATCATAACATCCATGTGGTTCCTCAGTACTGTTGACCTCCTGGCCGTCTTGATTGCGATTAAGCCACCTTGTTTTAATACAGGATGCAACAGTTCTGGCAATTTCAGCCTTATCTGCATCTGTTTCACTGGGCATTTCTTCTCGCCCTTTATGAACTAATTTTTCGCATGTTGGGGACGTGTCCAGACGCGTTACAATTTTAGTACTCACTGTTCCATTTGGCATTCGTTTGGTCATCCAAAAATCACCGCGTTCATTACCAAAATTAACCATTGAAAACTGTGGAAAACATTTGAGCTGTTGCCTGGTAAAATCTTCAATTTTTTTATTAAAATCAGAACTGAAAATTCCACCATCAGAAGATAAAGCATTTAGCTTTACAAGTTTACCTGCAGGCCCCAGATGATTAAGCGTTTTTTCCAATGCATGCTCACTGATCTTGGTCATTAAGTCATCAGCAATAGCGTATACCGATTGTTTTGTCGAATAATAATTCAAAAAGATAATGAACAATGTTGTTGCAGTTATCAGCGTAATGAATATTACCGGCAAAGTAATACGTACGCGCCATTTTCCTCCGGATCTTTTTGTATCCTCCATTAAAGCTCCTCCTTTTTTTCAACATCCGATTTCATAAACTACGAAAAAATAATGATAAAAAATTCCATATTTATTATGCAAAGTATTAATAACATAATTTAGATTGATAAACAATCATCATAATATTTTTTTTGAAAAAAAATGGGCTTATTGTGTTATTCGTTATAATGTTTGTTTTGTTATTCGTTCGATGATGGGATCACTATTTTAAATTTGCTAAGGAAAGCTCTGAAAATAAGTTCCCCTTTTTAAAAATGTTCATCGGGGTTTTTGTTCTGTAGAGACGTAGCATGCTACGTCTCTACGATGCCAAACGATTATACGTTCAAGATAAATGGGAAACTTATTTTTCGAGCATTCCTAATTAAAAAATAAAATCAATGTATGATTTGAATTTTGCCAAAAATTTTAAATTTGATTTCGGTAAGGCAAACTGATTGATTTGCGTCCATGTAATCCATTTGTAATCTGCAGGGCCATTTAAAACAATTGTACCGGATTCATATTGACATAAAAAGGCATCCATTATTTGTTTGAAATGCGTGTATGTATGTTTGATCTGCGTAACATGATGGTTTATCCGAATATCTATCTGAAGCTGATCCCTGACATGTCTTAAACAGGCACGCTGAATGGTTTCATTATTGCGAATTTTTCCGCCCGGGAATTCCCATAGACCGCCCAGAAAACCGCCTGCTTTCCGTTGCGTAATTAAAAATTTGTTATCTTTTTGAATAATTGAAGCGACCCAGTTTTCTGTGGGTATGACCGGTGACTTTTTTCGCATAGGAAAAATGGTTAATGTATCGTGATAATATGCCTGGCATTCTTTTGAAAGAGGACATTGTTTACATTTTGGATTTCGGGGCGTGCAAATCAATGCCCCCAGTTCCATAATTGCCTGGTTATAATCTCCAGGAGATTTATCGCATAACAGGGATTGCGCTTTTTTCGCATATGTTTTTGCATATTTGTTTTCATTAACAGTTTCTTTCATTTCAAACAATCTGGAAAGAACCCGACGCACATTACCATCAACAACTGCCATACTGTGTCCAAATGCAATACTTTGAACCGCAGCGTTAATATAGTCTCCAACACCTGGTAACTGTTTAAATGCTTTGGGATCTTGTGGCACCTGACCTGAAAATTGTGTCATCACCATTTGTGATGCTTTTTGAAAATTGATTGCACGCGCATAATAGCCAAGTCCTTCCCAACATTTAAGCACATCATCCTGATTGGACGTTGATAAAATTTCAATCGTTGGAAACTTTTTCAAAAAGCGCTTATAGTAAGGAATAACAGTATTCACCTGAGTTTGTTGCAACATCACTTCAGAAACCCAAATAGCATAAGGATCTTTTGTGTTTCTCCAGGGAAGTTTCCGGCGATTGGCTTCAAACCATTTCAAAAGCTTTTGGGCAATTGTTTCCATTGACTATTGACCGCCTGCAAGTATCTGTAAAATTTCAATGACTGCTTCCAGATGGTTTGGCGTGACATTCAGAGTGATTGGAGACGCTATGCCTCCGCGAACATCGTATGATTTGAGATTTATAGATTCTGTCGCTCTTAGAGCTGGATAACTGGTTGCGGGTTCATATTTAAATTCTATTTTTTCATTTTGCGATTGCAGCCAGACCTGCAAAAAAAATAAGGATTTATCAAGGACCTTTTTCGGAAATGCAATACCTCTAATTTCACCAGACTTCGAAAACGCAAGAAGGCGGTCTTTTGAATCCGGTTTCAGCAAATGGTTGTTATGCTTGAGTTGAACTGTTAGGCAGGATTGATACTGATAATGACCAAACCGATTCGATAATTCATAGACATTGCCTTTCTTCCTTTTTCTTTTTGTCGTATTATCAAGTCGGGGATATGTTAATCCTGATGGTTCACTGACTTGAATTTGATATCCCTGACAGGGCTTTAAAACAGTGAGCCCCCCCCACCAGCCATCGCTGTATTCTGAAAATCCCGCTTGCCCGACAATTAATGACGCTGCATTGCCAATTGATTTCAACGCAATATTAATATCCATTTCAAAAAATGGCAGATAGCCAATCCAGTTCCATCCATTATCAAGCTGGATGGTGGTATCTTCAAAATATACTGGATCACCAGAATAAGTCAATGTTTGTGCATTATACATTTTCATCAAATACATTTGTGCCGGTTTGATCTCTTCGATCGTTCCATACCATTTTTCACCATAATATTCAGAAAAACCACTTTGCCCCACTACGACCTTACATTGGCCATTAATTGATGAAAGCAGGCTGTCCAGTCGCATATCTTTTGCGCGAACATTCATGCTCACCCAATTCCATCCCTTGTTCAGGGAAAGATTGAGATCCACTTCAGTAATATTAATCTCAAAAGGTGAATACATGGAGCCAAACGATGAATTTATCCCAAAAACAATTTTTTCATTGATTTGGCTGAAAATTGTGCCTGTATCAGAATCAAAAAACTGAAATGTAACAGCCGCATTCGAAGTATTGCTCCATATTTGAAGAAAATAAAGTTTGCCAAAGGGGCTGTCTTTTGGATTGGCAATACCACAGCATTCTCCATCTATGAATGCTGCAAGGATATCATTGTCATGAACCATCGCTTGTTTCTCATTGTTATAAACTGCTGCAACAAGCATACATTGGTATTGATAATTCTTTGGATTAAACTCCCAATCAGGTGGTCGATATCCTTCCAATGCCTCCTGATAAACCGATACACGTGTCTGAGTTTGCGCAAGTGCTGTTGAAGATACTGTTATCAATCCCATTCTTGGTGATGCAATATTTTGAGAATATTCCACACGAAGTATTCCTTCCTGAATACCATTGTTTTCGCCGATAATTGTCAGCCAGTCTGCATTTGAAACGGCTGACCATGTTAAAATGCCACTCCCTGCATTTGTTATCGTAAAGGAAACAATGCCTTCCTGACCCGATACGCGATATTCTTCTGGAGAAACCATCAATACCGGTTGACCAGGCTTCTGATGAATCAATACATCAATACTTTGACCATCATCGGTTGACACCTTGATTGTTCCGGTTCTTGCCAGAGAATCATTTGCCTGAAAACGTACCCGAATATTACCATCGTTAATGCCTGAAAAACCAGTATCAATAAGCAACCAGTCAGTAAGTGATTTGGCGGTCCACGACATATTGCCAGCACCTGCGTTAAATACATGGAGATCAATCGTGTTGCTTTCAGCAGAAACTTCCTGTGATTCGGGCGAAACCTTTAAAATGGGAAACCCTGCAGTTTGTGTAATGGAAACAGACATTGGGCTGTTAATTGCGCCGGGTGCTGAAATAATTACTGTTGACTGTCGTGTCAGACCATAATTGGGTTCCACACGCAAAATGATCTGCCCCGCATCTGTTCCGCTTGAATTGCCCATAAAGCTTAACCAGCTATCCTGAATTGTTGCTGTCCAGGACATAAATGTCGATCCTTCATTAGAAATTGAAAACAGGACTGTATCATCAACTGCAGAAATTGTTTGACTTGTCGGAGACATATGAATAACCGGATATCCTGCCTGCTGTTTGATTATTAAGGTTTGCGGGCTATACATGGCGCCAGGTGCAGTAATCACAACATGGCCGGTTCGAGCCTCACCTGCATTGTTATCAAAAAGAATTTCCAATGAATAATTATCTGTTCCAGTTGCGTTGTTTTGAATATGAAGCCATGATTCCTGAACAATTGCCTGCCAATCCATAATCGCTGTGCCTTTATTGATAATCGACAATTCTGTTGTACTTGAAAGCGGTGGCACATCCTTTGATGTTGGCGAAACTTCCAGAACCGGTATTTTTGAAGAAATAATTCTAAAAAAGGATTGGATATTGGCTTTTTCAGGCGCACTTTCAGGTCTGATGCGCATCATGCAATTGGGAGATACATCACCTGTGATATATTCCCAGGTAAATTGTCCGGTATTTGATGTTTTTCCCCCTTCTATCAGTTCAAAGGGGCCACCATTTCTGGATATGGCAATTTCGACATTTCCCTCCAAATTACGATGCTCCCATTGAATCGACATTGAATTTTCTTTTTCCCAGGTTGAGCCCTGGGCTGGCGAAAGAATCAATATTTTTTCAGAATCGGACTGGTCCTGGCCCCCTCTGACTGCGCGACTGAAATACTGATTATTTTTGGATTGATAATTATCATTGCCATTGTAAAAATGAATACACCAGACATGGTTTTCTTGAAAAGGATGCGCGGTGGATGTCCAATAATTGCCCAGAACTGTGTTAGGAAATTCATTGACAAAAATGGATGGTGTTATCTTACTGTAATCAACGATGGATCGAAGTTCTTCACGTGTCGGCAGACGCCAGTCTGTATATTCGGCCAACAACAGATCATTAAATTGGGTAATGGATTCTTCCCAGGTCATGGGGTTTTGAAAATCATCTTTCTGCCACATTAAACCGGTAAGTGTGTCGGTAATTGTGCCATCCATATTGTTGACAAATCTTGATAACTCAGAGCCAGTCATTGTACCGCGA
>Ga0272440_1003973_pt1 | contig 10778 bp, 7 predicted proteins | sample SSMMMBAug17_FD_192440 | JGI IMG/M metagenome (GOLD analysis project Ga0272440, IMG submission 192440) | Marine sediment archaeal communities from Little Sippewissett salt marsh, Falmouth, MA, United States - SSM-MMB-Aug17 | ecosystem: Environmental > Aquatic > Marine > Wetlands > Sediment ... | reverse complement strand
AGGTGCAGAGTCAACATTATTATTAAGATCAATATATACGAGTAATGATTGGGATGAGTATTGGCAAACGCATATGAATTTGGAAGAGGGAAGATTGTATAAAGAAACTTTATTAGCTATAAGTTCGTTTTTAAAGGCTGACGATTATGATTTAAAAAAAGCAGCATAGTTTTTACGTTAAAAAGGTTACACTGATATATTTTTCAAGTATACAGATATTATAAAAAGATTTGATATTATTAGTAATATTAGCTAAAAAAAAATTATACAAAATAAAATATTGACATATCAGTCAAGCTCAAGTTATATGATAAATATTCTATAAACAACTTGTCGGTTAACATACAAATTTTCATGTTAGCCGGAAAAAAAAACAGTATAATATATAGATAAGCGGCGTAACGATGTCGACAAAAAAAGCAGCGTATAGCTGCTTTTTTCTCGACGAGTGGAGTCCGCTTGATCGGCTTGTTGAACTTTTTTATCTATAACCAAAAAATGGCATTGTTTTTGCTATTAGGAAAAGCTCCCCTTGTTTTTTCCGAACAAATTAGTTAAAAATAAAATTATTTTAGATGGTTAAACTTGTTTGTACGGTTAAAGTTTTTGCTGCGTTAGCTTAGTTCATCACTGGTTATAATACTAATCGGGATCTAAAAGTAGTAGCCATAAATTTTAGATATTGGTCACTGACTCGATATGGCAATCAAGTTTATAAAATTAGTAGCTTAAAGGTTAGATATCGACAATTGAGCCGAAATTGGCATTTTGGCATTAAGCTCAAAAAAATGAGTAGCTATAAAGTTAAGATATCGGCAATTGAGCCGAAATTGCCACTAAGCTCAAAATAAGAGTTGCTTTAAAGTTTTGTTATTAGTAATGGATTCAAAATTGCCATTAAGCTCGAATAATGAGTGACTCAAAAGAATAATGAGTGACTCAAAAGTAAGTATGTAACAAAATTGTAAATTATTATAACAAATCAATTAAGCGATTGCTCGCTATGCCCTTGCACCAGTTATTTTCGGTATTATACTACTAATTTGGATCTGAAATTAGTAGCCTTATATATCAGATATTGATAACTGACTCGATATTGCCATTAAGTTTGAAAAGTTAGTAGCCTTAAATATTGAACAGTTATTGCCATTAAGCTTTGATAAATATCTGATTTTTATTGATATGACGCATACAATTTGCCTCATAGACTGCGTCATAAATCACTACATGTTTAGGGCTACCAGAAAATCATGCACGATCCTGAGCATAGAAAGGTTATTATCAGGGGCAGGATAAATTGATCGTGCTCCGTTTAGACAGTAGGTAACGTACAGGAATTATTGTAAATCAATTAAATGGAGATTGCACAACATGATTGAAATTAAAAATCCCTACATCCTTCCACATGATTATAAAGCACCTGATACTACAGATGAGATTTTGCAGAGGTATAAAAAAGAGAAAGGTATTTTTGTGGTGCTATTTTAAGAAATAAAAATTTCAAAGGAGTAACATTAAGTGGTTCAAACTTAAGCGATGCCGACCTATCCGGATCCGATTTCTCTAACTCATCTCTAAAACACGTACGATTGAGTAAAGCCGATATAACTGACACGAATTTTAGCAAAGCGAATCTTCATGGTATTATTGCACCGAGAGCCACATTTTCTTATGCATCAATGCAGGATTGCATATTGATAAAAGCGAACTTATTCGAATCGAGTCTAGATGGGGCAAACCTTAGTGGCGCAAAACTTCAAGAGGCCAATTTAAGCAGATCATATATTGAGAATACAATTTTTGGAAATGCAGTATTCGGAGCAACCATTTTAGGTGACATGGATTTTTCGTGTGCGACCCTTGCCGAGACGAGAGTTGTTGGTCGCAATTTAGTAGGATCGGTAACAATAGACAAGACGGGAAAAGGTATCAGAAAAATACTTGCAAAAATAAAAGAATGTAATAGTGAATGCCTAATCGACAGTAATCCAGCATCAGGAATTTATAATGTATTAAAATAGGCGGACAACCTGATGAATTTTTAAAACTATTTAAAAAAAAATCTGGGTTCACTGATTATTATTCTTGTTTTATCTCTTACAGTCATGCTGACCATCTATTTGCAAAGTTATTAGAGTATAAATTGCAAACTAAAGATATTAGTTATTTTTTAGATTCAAAAAATATGAAATGCAGCGATAAAATTTTACCGAAATTAAGTGAAAACATAAAGGAATTCGATCGTTATATTTTTTGCAGCTCAGAAGACTCTTTAAAGAGCAAGTGGGTTCAAAAGGAGCTTGAACTTATATTTACTAAAGAGATCGAGCAGAATGCTATAGAATCAAACATTGGCACTATTGTCACCATTGATCTTGATGGTTATATTGATAATTGTAACTTAGATTTTGTTAACGAATTGAAAGCTCGAAAAATGATAAAATTAATAAATTGGAAAAGCAAAGAAACAAATATCGATTCTCATTTTCAAGAAGTTATCGATAGCCTTAAGAGGCCAACACATTAATGGTTTGAATGGAATTTGGATTGGAACTTGACCATGCAAAAATAACCACTTGATATTAAAGTAAATAATGGATTTTGGGCATCCAGTAAGTTATTAACTTTATTAGTTTATAAATGAAAATCAACAAAAAACAAAAAATAGTGAATAAAACACGATGATAAAAAATAGAGCATAACAAATCATTCCAGCGGCGGCGTGGGCTTCCGCTTCGCTCCAGCTCACGCCACCGCTGAATTCGTCGTTAACCCATCGCAGTATACCGGAAGGTGTCAATAAAATGAGAAAATATAAACAGTAAAAACCTGACAAAGGAAAGACTATGTTCACAAAAAATACGATAAGTCAATAGAGGTTAACTTAAATCAAGAAACCGTAATGCCTAATTTTTCATGGTAATTATACCGGAATTAGCGGTTATGAAGATTGATATCAAATTTACTTTCAACAATTTTGTGCGAGGCATATATCTTGAAACTCAAATATAATGATTTGATGAAAGAGTGTGGTTATACTGATGTAGCGGAATTTGGCAAGATTTTGCGATGCATTGGTTATAAAATACGTTTAGATGATTCAATACCAAAACCACAGGCCAATAAAATTGTGAGAATATTTACAGGTCACGACATAAATTGGTATAAACATAAACAAAGAAAGCGGGATAAACCAGTCCATCGTCAAAGCACAGGTCTACCCTATGATGACATTGAAAAATGGTTTGCGAATATTATGGGTACTTCGCCATTTCCAGAAAACGATTGTCTATTGGGATTGGTGTCTGAAGGTGGATTCCTGAGTGACCGAAAAGAAAAACGATTAGAATTTATTTTTCCACTTGATCCCCATCTTAATATTTTAATTGGCAATCGAGGTAGCGGAAAATCTACAACTCTAAATCTTATAGGTTTATTAGTAGACACATTGACGGAAGAAACTAAATCACTTGAAAATGTTATTATTAACTTAGTCAGTCAATCAACAAAAAATGCTCTGGATTTGGGTGGTAGAATTCGAAAAAGTCTCAGAAATTACAGTGTGCAGAAATATGCACTGTTTTATATCATTGATAATATCCCCTATTGTTATTATGTTGAGAAACAGAACTTGTTGTTTAACATACTTAGTAAAATTGATGGGCACTGGGTAACATCTAATGAAACAGAAGCAATACCTGAAATACTGTTTCTTAAGCAAGGGGAAGTTCTCCATATAGCAGAAGATGGCAATAAATTCTTCAACGGTTTTCTGGATAATGTTTATAATGATCTGCAAATAATAAGGCAAAATTTTGCTGAAAGATGGACTGCCTTTTGTAGGCAATACGAGTATTTTTCTGAGGAGATAATAGAATTCGACTCCGAATATGCAGATCGTTTTTTACATATGAAAGAGAATGATCTGTTAAAATTATCAAGTATTAGTAACTTTTGGGATCGATTGCCAAAGGAATTAAAACAGATAGTAAATGAATTTAAATTTGATATTGAACACTATAAATCAATGGAACAGAGCGATTTCTTTTGTAAAGTTATAGAGTTGTTAAGATATGGAAATGATAGAAAAGAAATCAAATTCCTCTACCTTTATCTCCTAACGATAGATATTAATAATCTTTTAAGCAAACTGGATTCATTGGATCAATTTAATTCTATTTCGTTCTTTGAAGGATTGTTAAAAATCAAAATTGATAAGTTTAAAGAAATTTTAGGCTATCAGTTAAACGAATTGTTTTTGTTATCAAAATCTTACGGAATAGATATGTCTTTTGTCGTTCGTTTTATTAGTCAGCGGCAAAATGATTTGTCGATATTGGCGAATATTAATTTTAATTTAAAGGCGTCTGAAAAAAATCAAAATACAGAATGGCATGTTAATCCTTTTGAACTATTTAATCAAATTGTGAATATGTTTAAAAAGGATTTAGATCAATACACAAAATTTCATCATTCCGATATGTTACACAAAATACGAGAGCTATTACATATAAATGAACAAGGTGAAATTCCATTTTTATATCTTTATCTTGATACTATAGATACAGTCGAACTTGAGGAAAAACTGAACCTTTTGGAAAAACATAAACATATATCAATTTCAGATGAATCAATACTAAATTTAATCAAAGAACTTGATAAAATGCTGAACCCTAAATTGCAAGAATTAAAATCCTGGCCAAGCCTTTATGCTTTGGATTCTTCACTCACTAATCACTTTTTATCTAAACGTCAAAAAAACTTATCATTATTGGCAAATATAAGATCACGTTGGAAAATATTAAGCAATGATAAACATACAATTGAAAGTATTAGCTCCTTACCTAAAAGCGAAATTAGTTCTTTATTTGAAATGTTTGAGATAGAATATCCAATGAGTTATTTTTTTATTGATAAAGAGTATAAAATGTTATCTGAAGAATTAATTAAAATAACACTCGAAATTAAAAAAGATTTAAAGCAGTATGAATCAATTACTATAACGAAAATATATCAAAGTGAATTCGAGATAGTCGAGCATGAAAATGGTCAATTAGAAATCCCATTCTTATTCCTTTATTTAAGTTCAATTGAGACTGAAGAACTAAAATCAATAATCAGCTATTTTGACTTGAATAATCCTGAAAAAGTAATAAGTGAATCAATTCCAAATTTGATTGGCGAAATTGAAAAGATATTAAAGCCTAATGTAAGTAAACTAGAATTTTGGTCTGATTTTTACGGACTCGATCCACTACTTGTCGATCGTTTTTTTGTTAAACGCCAAGACGAATTGATATCACTATTTGATATAATAAATGACTGTGATAAATTATGTAATGAATGGAATTTAAACCTTAATAAACAACAATTTGAGAAAATAAATCGAATAGTGGGCATGTTTAGAAATGATATCGAACAATATCAATCGATTGATCTAACTGATATTAGTCAAAGCAAATTAAAACTATTAAGAAGTGTGCATAATCGGCCTTTTCCCCTAATATTATATTTGTATCATCGCTATATATCATGTAACAATGTCTTGAAAGTAATTAATTTGATTGAAAAGATTGATCCAATGTCAGTAATAGACGGAACACTTCCAAGCTCTATAGAAAAAATGAAAACAATTTATAGTTCAGCATTTGACAATTCTGCTGATTGGCGTAGTTCATTTTCATTGTATTCGAATTATATCGATATTTATTTAATAGAAAAAGCAGATAAATTACAACAATTGACAAATATCGTATCTACACTTGAAATACTTGACACAGGTAGATGTGAAGAGGAAAATAAAGAAGTATATTTGCAGCAGTATGAAAAGCTGATACTCATTTCAAAAGAACTTATTAAAAATATAAAGGGCTTTAATAGGGGAAAAAATTCTCGGAGCGTGTTAGAATTATTGAATGATGGTAAAGAGAAAAATGAAGAGTCTTTTTTATACCTTTATTTACATGCAATATCAACAGATAATATCTTAATCAAACTTAAATTATTAGAAAAGCCTACCTCTTCATCAGTATTAGACGGAACGTTACAAAAAACAATTAAGGAACTGCGGACGATTTTTAGTATACAGTTAAGCAATTTTGAAGCTTGGGTTAAGATATATAAAAGAAGGCATATTAATCTGGTGAAGAAACTCAAAAGCTTAAAACGTAGCTATACAAAACTATTAGAACAATTTATAGATTTATTAGAAATTCAACAAAGCAAATGTTCTTTTATAGAGCGGCTTTTACGAAATGATCTTGATATAAAATTATTTACGGCTAATTATGAATTATTATTGCAAGATTATCGAAGCAGACTTGATGAAATAATACCTATTGATTTTTTATTTAAAAAGATTATTACAGCTTCACCTATACAAAACGATTTGAATGATATTGACAAAGTATCATCAAAATACCTTAGAATTATACAAAAATTGTTTCAGTGGTTTGACAATGTTTACGAAAATGTCGGAATTGATTATAATCCTTTTTTATTTCCGCCTATCGAAATTGAGCTGAGGCAAGGCAGTGTGTACCGTAACTTCGAGAATCTTTCTTTTGGTCAAAGATGTGGTATAGTTCTCAAAGTATTGTTTGAAACTACCAATAAAAAAATCATTATTGTAGACCAACCTGAAGATAATCTAGACGCCGATTCTGTTGTTAGTATTGTTGCTCCGACTCTTAAACGATTAAAGGAAAACAGACAAATTATTATAGCCACACATAACTCAAACTTAGTTATGAGACTGCCAACTTGCACCTTAGAAATAATGGAATCAAAAGGAGATTATGGCTATCTCAAGATTTACGGTCGACTTCAATTTCGAGAGGTTTTAACTGAGATGTTAACAATCCTTGAAGGTGGAACTGCGCATTTTCTTACAAAATTAGACGCCTATCAGGAATTTATTGAAAAAGTTATCCCCTTTACTATTCATCGCCAACGTACAATTACTGAAATGAAAAGTTATATTTCACAAATACAAAACGATCCGGCATGGGTTAGTAGTATTTTACATGAATTTAATTCAGGTCGGCTAAATGAAGTTCAAGTCTTAATTGAACGTCTGGAACATAGCGATAGAAAACCTGAATTCACTGATATAGAGTTATACTCATTTTTACTATCTATCAGCACACCATATTTGACGTCTCAAAGAAAAATATTCATTGACAACAGATTAGAAGATTTGAGTATTTCATTTGATCGCACCCATTTAAAATTTATATTTGTGAACCTTTTTGAAAATTCCTTTAGAGCTACGCAAAGGCGAAAAGCTGAACAGCTTTTGGATGATGAATCTAGTTATAACGAAGATAGATTAGAAAAAATTGAAATAAATCTTGAAGACTCCTGTCGAGATGGTTATTTAAACCTAATTATACATGACAATGGTTGTGGAATGTGTTCGTCTATACGGGAAAAAATTTATAAAGAAAAATGTACTGATCAAGATGGTCTCCATGGAATAGGTGCATTATTAATAAAAAAATGGTTAGAAAGAAACAAAGGGACAATAGTTGTATTAGATTCTGATTGTAATTGTGGAACGAAACAGAGAATTTCTCTTCCTAAGGCATTGAACTGATAATTTGGAGTAAGTAACATGGGATATGCTTACATGTCTTGTCTTATTTTAGATGATGACATAAAAATTACAGAATGGCTCTCAAATTGTTTGTTTAATATGGCAAAGCAAAATAACGACTCTCTGAATATTTACTCGGCCAATGATCCACTTGAAGCTATTAATATATTCAAAACAATCAAAAAAATTGATATTTTAGTGATTGATTATCATTTTAAAGCGGGGATGAATGGAGAGGAATTCCTTAATTTAATCAATAAAAAATTTGACTGTCTCCGTTCAATAATTATGATCAGTGGACGGCCGTCGTCCGAAATCATGCCAGTTGTGGTTAAACAATTGAATAATCAAGATCATAGAATTAAATTCTTTCAAAAGCCATTAATAGATAAAATAGAACAAATATACTTCTCAATTAAGGAGCCTTTTATGAAACATGAAAATACAGGATATATTGATTTTGAGTTAATAATCGATGATCGAGGGTTTCTTTTTTCAAAATCAATTGAAGGCGAGCGTGATTCAAATACTATGATCAAAATTCCTGAGGAGCTTGAACTTACCTTGGAACTTATTAAAGAAGGTAAAACCTCCGAATCAATGCTAGAAAAATTCGGAAAACTGCTTTATAATACACTATTTCATCGTAAAGTCGAAGTCCATTTCAATTCAACCGAAGCAGTAGCCAGAAGTAAAAAAAGACCAATTAGACTTCGTTTAACTATAACCTCAGATGAATTTGCCATTTTGCCTTGGGAATTTTTATATCGCGAGGAGGGGGACAATTATTTAGGAACCAATCCTGATACAGTGCTTTCACGATATCTGAACGTACCAATGCCTCAAAAACCCATTAAACAAAACGATGAACCGCTTAGAATGTTAATAATTATTTCAAATCCTAAAGACCAACACCCTCTTGAACCCAAACAATGGGAAGATACAATCTTTAAATCCATATCTCAGACGATCGCAGATGGAAAGATCAAAACAAAAACTGTAGAGCATGCAACTTATGATAATATTACTCAGGCGTTACTTGATTTTACCCCTGATATTGTGCAATTTGTCGGTCATGGAGCTTATTTTAACCATAAGGGGCACCTTGCATTGGTCAATAAAGATACTTCTGGTACTTGGCTTATAGATGACGTTCGGTTTGCGGATATTTTTTTAGGTCATCATAGTAGATTGGGTTTAGTTTGTCTTGCAACATGTGAGAGCGCTACAAGCGACTCTCCAAAAGGTTTTCTCGGAGTCGCACCAAAACTCGTACAAAGAGGGATATCAGCAGTTGTTGCAATGCAGTACCCAATCTCTATCTCTTCAGCAGAAATATTTCTTGAGAATTTTTATAAGGCAATTGCTGCAAGAAAACCCGTAGATTGGGCTGTGCAGCATGGTCGAAATTCAATTTCAATAAATGTGGGGAGACACAAACGTGATTTTGCTATACCTGTGCTTTATATGAGGGCTAAAGATGGAAATATATTTTAATATTTCGATCAACTGAATTCGTAAATCGAAAATGGAATATTTCATAGTGTTAATATGAAACTATTAACTGGCAATTGCTTTTTAATATTATTGAAAAAATTATGATGTATGAATTCAAAATAGAAACCTATCGGGTTAACCAATCATTCCAGCGGACAACCAAAGCCTCCGCCTATCGGCTACGACTTTGGTTGCCGCTGAATTAGTCGTTATACACACGACTATGATCGTGAGAACGTAAGGATATCATCAGGGGCAGGATAAACAACATCATGTACGAACATAAACGCCGTCCAACCCAATAGATAGCCAAAAGGACCTAATAGAAATGCCTATATTTAAAATTAGTGAAGATAAGCTCCTACCAGTAGAGCAAAAAAACTTCTCGCTTGAAAAGGACCTACAAAAATTAATTGAAGGAAATCTTGGAGCAGTATTTAACTGCCGTTTTGTAGCATCTGAATTCTCAACAGGAGCGCAACACGCTGGAAGAATAGATTCTTTGGGATTATCTGAAGAAGATAATCCAGTAATCATTGAATACAAAAAGGTAGAGTCATCAGAGCTTATTAATCAAAGCTTGTTCTATTTGCACTGGATTCAAGACCATAAAGGGGATTTTGAAATCGCAGCTCAAAAAGCCCTTGGTAATGGAGTTAATGTAGATTGGTCAGATGTTAGAGTGATTTGTATAGCTCCCAATTACAAAAAATATGACCTTCATGCCGTTCAAGTCATGGGGGCAAATATTGAGCTATGGAAATACCGTTTATTTGCAAACAACAGTCTATATTTGGAAGAGGTATTTCATAATACAAAAGCAACATCCACTCTTTCTCAAGAAACCGGAAAAAATCCAGTCATGGTAGAGGCTGGCAAAAAAGCCGCGCAAGTAAGAGCAACAGCTACATATACATTTGCAGAGCATCTTGAAGGAAAACCAGAAAAAATTCAGGAGCTAATCCATAATATCCGTGAATTTGTTACTGGGTTAGATTCAGCAATTGAAGAAGTCCCTAAAAAATTCTATGTGGCCTATAAGGCTTCTCAGAATATTGTGTGCATGGAGGCCAAGAGCAAAACTATTAAGCTGTTTATCAAGCTCAGTCCCTCTGATATATCAGATCCTCCAAACTTTTTTAGAGATGTCAGCAATATTGGGCACTATGGCACTGGTGATGTAGAGTTTACAATCTCATCAGTAGTAGAGTTTGATGAAATAAAGAAATATATAGAAATGGCATACAACAAGGTAGGTGGCTAATGGCTGCTAACAAAAGCGTTGCCTCGGACTGCAATGAAATCATGCCCGAACACGATCTGTTGAAAACGGAAGGATATTATCAGGGGCAGGAAAATCAAAATCATGCTTGAACATGAGTCGCGGAAAACGGAAGGATATCATCAGGGACAGGATAGAAGTTGAAAAACAAGATACTGTGGAAAATGCGGACTAAACGCCGACCAACCAAATCAATGGAGCGGATACCTCGCTAATCGCTTGGCACCGCTCATTTTATTGTTAACCCATCGCAGTATACCGGAAGGTTTCAATAAAATTAGAAAATATAAACAGTAAAAACCTGACAAAGGAAAGACTATGTTCACAAAACTACGATGAGTCAATAGAGGTTAACTTAAATCAAGAAACCGTAATGCCTAATTTTTCATGGTAATTATACCG
>Ga0272440_1003972_pt1 | contig 10778 bp, 12 predicted proteins | sample SSMMMBAug17_FD_192440 | JGI IMG/M metagenome (GOLD analysis project Ga0272440, IMG submission 192440) | Marine sediment archaeal communities from Little Sippewissett salt marsh, Falmouth, MA, United States - SSM-MMB-Aug17 | ecosystem: Environmental > Aquatic > Marine > Wetlands > Sediment ... | reverse complement strand
TTTTATCATTTCAGGTATTTCGAAATTTTTTTATCTACAACACCATTCGCTTTGAGTTTATCAAACGCTTTTTGAAGCGGTATTACAACAGAATCGGGAGTTTGACTATTAAATGCATAATATAAATACTGCTTTTGTGTTAAATTGTAAACAATTTCAAAATCGTCAGGATTGTAGTTGTTCTTTTTCAGTACCCATTGTCCGGCAATGCTGCCATAAGCCCATAGGGAACACCGATCAGACAATATTTTTTTTATGATTGACACCGGATGTGACGTTCGATCAACATTATCAAAAGAATACCCAAGGCTTACAATTGTTTGCTCAGCAACATCTTCACGAATTGCACAGACACGATACTTAAAAATATCCGAGACAGTATTAATTTTGAATTTTTTTTTCTTTCTTGCAAAAATTACTGAATTCGTGCCAATTACCGGACCAACCCATCTAAATCCATGTTTTTCAACTCTTTCAGCTGTTTTTGTCATGCAAAATAGACAGACATTTCTTTTTCTTTGCACATCATTATAGCCCCTTGCCCAGGGAACCACACTGATATCATCAACAGTTTTCTTAACATTTAAAATTTTAAACATTTGCAACAGAATTTCTGTTGCAAAACCACTTGCTTTTCCATTTTGTTTAAAATTATATGGTGGATAATCCTCGGTGTAGTATGATATGTCATTGGGAGTCATCTCAGCACAAAGGGGTGCGATAAATACGAAAGTTGCAATTAAGAAAATAAATTTTTTCATAACAATATTCCTGTTCAAACTTTAGGCGGACTTATCAAAGCCTCGCCATCAACCAGTTCCTTTCCCGCCTGATTTTTACAGGTGGTTTTTAATGTGATCCGATTCTTTTCTTCATTGATATCAATGACCTCGGCACGAGCGGTAATGGTATCTCCAATTTTTGCCGGGCCCTTGAAAACAACTTCTTGCTTAATATAAATGGCTCCCGGGCCGGGTAATTTCATACCAATCACAGCAGAAATAAAACCTGCCAAAAGCATACCATGTGCGATTCTTCCCTTAAAAAAGGTATCCTTGGCATAATCTTCATTAATATGCGCTGGATTTAAATCACCGGTAATACCGGCAAAATTGTAAATATCTGACTCTGATATTGTTTTGGAAAATTCATCAAAGTCCCCCATCTTAATTTGTGAAATGGTTTTTCCTTTCATAGCTTACTTCCTTTCATAGCTTACTTCCTTATAAAGAATTATTTTCGATAAATCTAAAACCATAAGCGACAACTATATGAATCTTCTTCCAAGCATTTGTTTTCTTCCTGGAGCATCAACAACATGGTCGCATTTTGAATGGCCAATCCCCCTTGATTCGCCAATGCGCGAAGCATCATAATCATTTGCTGCGGAAAATGTCGTTTTGTGGCACTAAATAGATTCATAATCCCCATGATTTCATTTTTTGACTGAATGGGTACTGTCATCATTGAAGATATCCCTTCCCTTTTCATGAAATCCGGATATTGTACGCGTTCATCTTTCGAAATATCATCAATAATAATTGTTTCACCTTTAATGCATTGATCCAAAATTTTTGCAGAAATCGGTCCCTTATTCAAAAAGGCTTCGCTAAGTCCATAGCTGGCAACCCGCTCCAGAATATTTTTTTCTTTATTGTGAAGTCTGATCAATGCGCCTTTTAATTTATACGCTTCACATACCTCGGCTGTCAGGATATGAAGGATTGAATTGATATCCAAAGTAGAATTCATACTTGTTGTTAAATCTAAAAACAATCGGGTATTGGTTTCAATTCGTTCGTGAAGGCGCATGTCGTTGATGGCCATGGCAGCTTCATCAGCAAGTGCTTTGATAAACTCGATTTCATCATTATCAAAGTCACGCGGTTGATCGGTAAAAACAGCAAGAATGCCAATAAATTCATTGTTGAAAGTTGTCGGTACAATCAATATTGAGGCGATGCCTTCTTGCTTTTTGACGTCATGATTATCCAAACGCGGGTCATTGACAGCATCCTTGCTATACATGTATCCCTCTTTTTCAAGAACTGAAATAAGCTTATCCGGACGTGTTCGGCCATGTTTCTGATAGTTATCAGATAGGCCTTTGGCGACAACTGGCACCATTTGATTGAGCTCATCATCTTGTAAATACAAACTTGCGGCTTTGACTGACATCAGTTCAACAGCATAATCCAGTATCAAATTGAGGAGTTCATCATGACTGTCAACTGTTCCAAATGCGCGACTCACTTTACACATTGCCTGGAAAAAATTTTTAATCATTTTATCCATCCCTTTCTTTTAACCACGAAGCAATTCGTGGCGCAAATTCTTTTTGAAATTTTGAACTGACATATATTCCAATATGACCGGTTGCCAGGCAAACATCTTCAGTATCGGAACTACCGACATGTTTGGTCAATTGATTGGCAGCTTCCGGTGGAACAAGGTGATCAAATTTTCCATAAAAATTAATCAATGGCATGGTGATATTTTTTAATATAACCGGTTTGCCATCTAACATTAACTCACTTTTTATGAGCAGGTTTTTTTGATAGCAATCTGATATAAACTGACGAAACGTTTCAAAAGGTATATCTGGACTATCAAATATCCATTTTTCCATACGAATAAAATTTTCAACAAAGGCTTTTTTATCCATGTTTTCAAAAAAGCTGACATATTTATCCAGCATCAATCGTGCCGGATTCAGCAATAGAAAACCAAAATTCATTAAATCGGCAGGCATATTGCCATAGCAGTCTGCCATTTTTACCATGTCTAACCGCTTCATCCATATGTGGAGCAAGCCTTTATCTGTATCAAAATTGGTAGGCGTCACAGTTGTGACCAATGCATTAATTTTTTCAGGATGCATTGCAGAATACATCACACAAAAAGCGCCTCCCATGCAAATTCCCATTAGATTAATTTTGGGTAAATTGTGTTTATCTCTGATAAAATCAACAATGTTATCAATATACCCATTCACATGATCATTGATCGTGATAAATCGATCTTTTCGCGTGGGATATCCCCAATCAATCATGTAAACTTCAAGACCTTTGTCCAGAAATGTTTGAACAACACTTCTGCCAGGTTGTAAATCCAACATTGTTTCGCGATTGATCAGTGCGTAAGTTACCAATAATGGGAAATTATACTTTATTTTGTCAGGCCGATAATATTTCAAACGCACCCTGTCTTCCTTATATACAGTCTCATATGGTGTCTTCGCAAGATCAACATCAAGGTTATCAGTTAAAACTTCAGATGCTTTTTGCACACGAACTTTTGTTTGTTCTGTGTTTTCTGCAACTGTTTTTAATATAAGATCGACATCTATTTTGTTTTTTTTCATGCATGACCTCCCTGTCCATTCGTTTTGTTCATTATTGAATGGCGATCAGTTTGATGTTAATGACCTTACTGTTTTTTTCAATGATTTGACTGTTTGTTTTAACTCATATATTTCTTTGTAAAGTTCATCCATTTCTTTATTGGTTGGCACGGGTACATGTTGAAGCATATCTATGAGTACATCTTCTTTTGCTTTTTTGTATTGCACATAGGTCTGAATTGTCTGGTTAAGCACCTCAGTATATTCTTTTGATTTCAGTAAAGACATGAAATGACCTTCTAAAATGCGTATCCATTGATTGTAATAGTCCTTAAAATTATTGGAAAATTCTCCTTCAGACAATTTAATTTCGATTTCTTTTTGAAACACCTGTGCTGTTTTTTCAAAAGGCGCATATAGCATGAACATAAATTCTGACATGGATTCACTAAACAGGTTGTGTTTGTCAATGGCTATGTTAATTCGTTCCTGATAATATCGAAACAGACCAATGGTTGGAATTTGAAAAAATTGTTGAAATTCTTTTTCATAAATATTTTTCCAGGTCGTAAAAATCTCTTTATCCATATCATCAAAATTGTACGCATTCGTCTCCTTTCCAATACGAATGCATCGTTCAATCCATTTCTTTTGCATCTCCATTACTGATTCTGTTACCTGCTTGAGAATTTCAATGGATGCTGATGATATGGCACCTGACTTTTTTAAGGTTGCATCCATATTATCGGGTTCAAATAAACTGGATAGAATGAGATTTAAGGTGTTCATTGAGGATGAAAAAAATTGATCAGTTTTTTTGGAACCTGTAAATGAAGTATCAAATTGTGCGGATTTTTTTTCTTCCTGTTGCGGGCTTGCCATTTTTTTCCATAAATTCATTGCGGATTGCATCCATTCATTCATATTGAATGTTTGTTCTTGATCGGATTTTGTCATTTTTGCTCCTGAAATTTTTAATTAAAATTGCTTGAATATACCTCATTAAATAACCGATTCAGCATATTGAATCAAATATGCAATTCTCTTGTCGCTGATACCTGGTCTGATTCCTTTGTATATCAGGTTATTTTTTTTTTTGATATAATAATGTGCTGCCAAATCGAACAGGTGAAAAAAGATCAGATTCATTGTGCGCATTTTCCATAGCGCCAAGAATAAGAAAGCCAGTCGGAATAAGCATCCGATGAAACTGTTGAATAATTGTTTTTTTCATGTTTGCATCAAAATAAATCAGTACATTGCGGCAAAAAATCATATCAAAAGTGCCCATGCGAGAGAGAGATTCTATAAAATTGAGCTGATAAAAAGTAACCATTTTTCTAATATGTTTTTCCAATTGCCAGTGTTTATCTTCTTTTTTAAAATATTTTCGCTTACGATCAGCGCTTAGGCCGCGATTTATTTCGGCATCATAATATGAAGCACTTTTTGCTTTGTTTAAGGCACGTGTAGAAATATCAGATGCTGCAATCACAAAATTATCTAAAGAAATGCCTTCAAATTTGTTACGTTCAACAAATTCATAAATCAACATAGCAATAGAATAGGCTTCCTGGCCAGTAGATGAGCCTGCACTCCAGATACGAATTTTTTTTCCCTTCTGTTGATGGATATCTTTTTTGAACTTTTCAAGCAGATGTTTTTCAAATGTTTCAAAAGGGTGACGATCACGAAAAAAAGATGTTTCATTGGTGGTCATTGCAAGAATAATATCCTCGCGCAATTTATGTGAAATATTTCGCTTTAACTGTGAAATCAATTCAGAAAAATTATTGATTTGATAGGATTTTAAAAGTGGCTCCAGTCGTTGGTGAATAAGGTATTTTTTATCTTCCTTTAATGCAATGCCACAATTTTTTTTGATATACTCTCTTAAATAATCGAAGTCTTGTTTCGTTAAGTTCATTGTATTTCGTTCATACTCTCTTTAAAACATTGGCAATACATTCAGGTATTTTGTCCAATGGTTGAACATCATTGACAAGCCCGGCTCGAACTGCACTGCCCGGCATTCCCCAAACAACACTGCTGGCCTCATCCTGAGCAATTATATGCACCCCGCGTTGTTTTAAATAAGACAATCCCTCTGTGCCATCAGTCCCCATGCCAGTAAGAATAACAGCAACAATATCTCCGCCATAAATGTGCGATGCCGATTCAAATAAAACATCAACTGATGGGCGACATCCATGAACAGGCGGATCTTCATTGGTATGTATGAAAATTTCTGCACCCTTTTTCTTTATCAGCATATGTTTGCCACCAGGTGCAATGTAAACATGCTCATTTTTAATCGATTGATTGTTAAACGCCTCAACAACTTGAAATCGGCATTTGGAATTCAGGCTTTCAGCAAGAGATTCGGTAAATTTTGGCGGCATATGCTGTACGATCATAATCGGAATATTGGTTCGTTGACAAAGAGCTGGAATGACAGACATCAATGCCCTGGGACCGCCTGTAGACACGCCAATCAGGATTGCTTTGTATTTCGTTTGTGTAATCTGTGATACCGGTTCTTCTTTTTCAACTTTTTCAGGAGTTGGTTTCTCTTTATTTACGATTATAGGTTGGGATTGTTTATTTTGTGATGCAATTCTTCGTGACGTAAAATATCGAATTTTAGCCAACAATTGACGACGAAGTGTTGAATAATTTTTTTGCTGATCATTTCCTTCAGGTTTGGTGATAAAGTCAAATGCGCCGGATTCAAGTGCTTTGATTGTTATATCTGCGCCTTTTTTTGTAAATGCACTCAGCATAATTACGCCAATAGGTGATTTGTTCACGTTGGCGGCATTAATTTCCTGAATAGCGCTCAAGGTTTGGATGCCATTCATTTCAGGCATTTCAATATCCAATGTAACCAGATCAGGACGTTGTTTTTTTATAAAATCTATCGCTTTAACGCCGTTTCGAACGGAACCGATAACATGAATGTCTTCTTCACCTTCAAGACATTTTTGGACGATCTTTCTAAAGATGAGCGAATCATCTACGATTAATATGGTGGTTAAATTTTTCATATATCAATTAAATTTGATAATAACTTATTATGTTTTAATTTAATAATTAATAAAGTGCGAATCGAAAAATATCAATAATTTTTTATTTTTTTTTTATTTTATTTCATGCAAAACAAGTAAGACTTTTTGTTTCACGCAATAAATAGATTTCAGCGAGAATATGTTTTAAGCGATTATTACGAATTTTTTCTTGACAGGGACTTGTAAGACAAGTCGAAATCTTTTTTTATGTTCATTCTTGACAAATTAATAAAATTGATGGTATATTATCAGTTTTAATCAATCTGGTTGTGTTGAAAATAAACCGACAACAAAGAACAAAGCATTATTTTCCAACATACACCAAAGAGAGGCAATTATGAACAGACAATTTGACTGGGCCGATCAACCATCATTTTGGGCGTTTCCAGTGGCACGACCGGGTCTACCCTTTATTTATGCATCCGCTTTTATCACATTGGTATGCGCAATTAGTGGAATGGTTTATTTGACATGGACAATGCTTTTCATCACTTTCTGCATAGTCATGTTTTTTCGTGACCCGGACCGAATCACCCCAAATCAGGAAAATGCAGTGATTTCACCTGCTGATGGAAAGGTCATTAAGGCTGAGGTCATTGAGTCATCACCCTATCTGGAAGCGCCATGTATTAAAATCAGTATTTTTATGACAGTATTTAATGTACATGTCAACCGCATCCCCTGTTCCGGCGAGGTCGCTGATGTGATATATCATCCAGGAAAATTTGTTTCGGCAAATCTTGACAAAGCATCAGAAAATAATGAAAGAAATGCAATTATTGTCAGACTTGAAAAAGGTCAATCTATGGCTGTCGTTCAAATAGCGGGCTTGATTGCCCGACGAATTATCAGTCAAGTGCAGGTAGGAGATAAAGTAAAAAAAGGTCAGCGATTTGGGATGATATGCTTTGGTTCACGTCTGGATGTCTATTTGCCCAAAAATTCGCAAATAAATGTCATGGTGGGAGATCACGTTCAATCAGGCGCATCTGTTCTTGCTTATTTATAATTATTTATTTTTGGAGAAAAACATATGGCACCCTATAAAATAGCTGTCATTCCTGGCGATGGCACCGGACCCGAGGTTGTTGCCGAGGGCATTAAAGTTGTTCAGCATGTGGCTGAAAAATGTCAGTTTCAATGTGACTTTACGTATTTTAATAATGGTGGGGATCATTACAAAGCGACCGGAGAAATTCTATCTGATGACACAATCAAGCAATTGTCCACTTTTGATGCCATTTATCTTGGCGCAATTGGTCATCCTGATGTTCAACCTGGAATTTTAGAAAAAGGTATTTTACTAAAACTCAGGTTTCAACTGGATCAATATATTAACCTGCGACCTGTTAAATTGTATGAAGGCGTTGAAACCCCAATAAAAAATAAAGGCCCAAAAGAAATTGATTTCGTTGTTGTCCGCGAAAACACTGAAGGCCTTTATGCCGGTGCCGGTGGCAATCTAAAAAAAGGGACACCAGATGAAGTTGCGGTTCAAGAATCAATCAATACCCGCAAAGGTGTGGAACGATGTATACGCTACGCGTTTGATTATTGTCAGAAACGCAATAAAAGTAAAAAACTTACACTTTGTGGCAAAACCAATGTTTTGACATATGCATTTGATTTATGGGAACGTACCTTTCACGAAGTGGCCAAAGAGTATCCGGATGTTCAAATTGATTATGCACACGTTGATGCCATTTGTATGTGGATGGTGAAGAATCCTGAATGGTTTGATGTGATCGTTACAGATAATATGTTTGGAGACATCATTACTGACCTGGCGGCCATGATTCAGGGGGGAATGGGTATTGCTGCAGGGGGAAACATTCACCCGCAAGGGGTTTCCATGTTTGAGCCGATTGGGGGGTCTGCTCCCAAATATACAGGAAAACAAATGATCAATCCCATAGCCGCCATATCAGCCGCGCAACTTATGCTTGATACCCTTGGACAAAATAAAGCAGCCCTAATGATTGAATCTGCTGTTATGCAAGTGATCAAAAATGATCTGAAAGATTTGGCTGCTGGAAAAATGGGATATACCACTTCAGAAGTCGGCGATCTGGTGGTTGAAAAAATTAACGCCGCTGTATAATCCAAAAGAGGTTTATCATGAATGAAAAAAAAGTTAAGGTTGCTATTGCCGGTGCAACAGGCGCTGTTGGCAATCAAATGATTCAATGTCTGGAAGAACGAAACTTTCCAATGAAAAGCTTAAAGCTACTGGCATCTGAACGTTCAAGTGGTCGTAAAATTCGCTTTAAAGGGGACGTGTTAACAGTTGAAACCTTGACAAAGGATTCTTTTAAGGACGTGGATGTCGCCATTTTTTCTGCAGGTGGCGGTCCAAGTAAAACATTTGCTCCCGCTGCTGCTGAATCAGGGTGTGTTGTGGTAGATAATTCCAGTGCATGGCGGATGGATCCGGATATTCCACTGGTTGTTCCTGAGGCCAACCCGCATGCCATTGAAGGATATAAGAAAAAAGGGATTATTGCCAATCCCAATTGTTCTACAATTCAAATGATTGTCCCGATTGTCGCCTTACATCGGGAATATGGCATTAAACGTATTGTTGTTTCCACCTATCAGGCTGTTTCAGGTACTGGCAAAAAAGCAATTGATGAACTTCACGATCAAACACGTGCCATACTAAATTTTGTAAAATATCCGAATGAGGTTTATCCGCATCAGATATCATTTAATTGTTTACCCCATATCGATCAATTTCTTGACAATGGATATACCAAAGAAGAAATGAAAATGGTCAATGAAACCCGAAAAATTCTTGAAGACCCCAACATTGGTGTTACAGCAACTACAGTTCGTGTGCCGGTTTTCTATGGTCATTCCGAATCGGTCAATATAGAAACGAAAAAACATATTGATGCGGCGGATTTTCGCGAATTATTAAAAAGTCAGCCGGGTGTAAAAGTTGTGGATGATCCATCAAAGAATGAATATCCATTGGCAGTTGATGTTGCTGGACAAGATTTGACAATGGTTGGACGTATTCGGAATGATGAATCTATTGAAAATGGAATCAATATGTGGATTGTTGCAGACAATATCAGAAAAGGTGCTGCCACAAATGCAGTACAGATAGCTGAAATTTTGATAAATAAATATTTGTAAATTTAAGAACAATAAAGGAGATATTACTTGGATCGAATACCCATTACGCCATCAGGTTATGAAGCCTTAAAAAAGGAACTGGAACACTTAAAAACAGTTGAACGTCCTCAAAATATTCAAGCAATTGAGGACGCTCGTGCCCACGGGGATTTATCTGAAAATGCCGAGTTTGATGCAGCCAAGGAAAAACAGGCATTCATTGAAACAAGAGCTCAGGAGTTGGAATATAAATTGGGCAATGCAGATATTATTGATCCCGAAAATCTAGAAATTGGAGATAAAGCTGTTTTTGGATGTACTGTGATTTTAGAAAATGTTGATTCTGGAGAGGAAGTCAAATATCAAATTGTTGGTCCTGATGAATCTGACATACAAAAGGGAAGAATATCTTTTTCATCACCTTTAGGGAAGGCCATCATTGGAAAAGAAATTGGCACTGAAATTAAAATAAACGTACCTGGCGGCAGACGTACTTACGAACTGGTCGATATTTTATAACCATTTTTTTAGGAGAAAAGAATTGGCACGTATTACCATTGAAGATTGTATGAAGCGCATTCCAAACCGGTTTGCGCTTGTTCATTTAACAGCCAAGCGTGTTCGACAAATGCGTGAAGGCGCACCTTTGTTAATTCCTCAAACAAAAAATGAGGAAGTTGTCACCGCATTGCGTGAAATTGCAGCTGATAAAATATATATCAATGAAGATGATATACCTGGGATCGAAGTATATCATGATTATTGATGTAGCAGGTTAATTCTTTATCAACAATGTCATCTCAATCACCATTTTCAAACGCGGTCGCAAGACAGATAAACAGAAATATTGGACAGGCAATTCATCAATATAATATGATATCTCATAAAGATAAAATTGCGATAGCGATCTCCGGTGGATATGATAGCCTGACATTATTATGGTTTTTAATCAAACGATTGCCACGAATCCCTATACAATACGAACTATTATGTATTCATGTTGATCCAGGGTTTGAAAATGGTTTTTCAACATTGTTGCAAAAATATGTCCACTCCCTGGATATTGCAATTCAGATAGCGTATACAGATATTGGCCTCATTGCTCATGGGCCAGAAAATCGTGAAAATCCCTGTTTTTTATGTTCAAAATTGCGCAGAAAACATATTTTTGACATTGCAGAACAGTATGCATGTAACAAAATTGCATTGGGCCATAACAAAGATGATTTAATCGAAACATTAATGAT
>Ga0272440_1003971_pt1 | contig 10779 bp, 6 predicted proteins | sample SSMMMBAug17_FD_192440 | JGI IMG/M metagenome (GOLD analysis project Ga0272440, IMG submission 192440) | Marine sediment archaeal communities from Little Sippewissett salt marsh, Falmouth, MA, United States - SSM-MMB-Aug17 | ecosystem: Environmental > Aquatic > Marine > Wetlands > Sediment ... | reverse complement strand
AGCCCAGGGCATCGCCCTGGGTAATAGTTTCAAAGACTTTAAGCCCTGAAAGGGCGTGACATATTTATGTGAAATATAGCGAGGCTATTCTTATGATGTGACGCCCTTTCAGGGCTCAAGAATTTTTTTGCTTTTTACCCAGGGCGTTGCCCTGGGCTGGTATGTTGTCGCCCTTTCAGGGCTAAGAAAAAAATGTCCGACTTTTTGGGAATGCGCCCATTCAGTCTATTTTGCTTACACTCAATTGATTGTACCGCATTAAAAAAGGATAAAAAAACATGATATGAAAGATGAAAGCAAAATAATTCATACTCAAAATCTTTCGTTGTTTATTTTTTTTTCATTTGTGATATTATCTACTTTTTATCTCTGTCAGTTCAAGTGACATTTTAAGGAAATCATTATGGGTTAACCCTTTATTATAAAACAAAAGAAGTGCTGAATTATGAAAAAAACATATGATGCCATTATCGTTGGTGGCGGTCCTGCAGGATTATTTGCTGCCTGGTACTTCAGTGAATATTCTAAATTAAATGTTTTGTTAATCGAGCGTGGGAAAGCGCCTCATTTGCGCAAATGTCCAGTAAGCCATAAAAATCCATGCGTCAAATGTAATCCATGCAATATTTTATGTGGAATTGGTGGCGCCGGACTGTTTTCAGATGGAAAACTTAATTATATCCATAAATTAGGAAAAACCGATTTAACACAATTTTTGCCTGTTCACAAAGCGATAGAATTGATCGATGAAACAGAAAGCATTTTTAATCGTTTTGGTATGGATGGACCTGTATATCCCACAAATATGGATGAGGCCAAACGTATCCGCAAACAGGCAAAAAAAAATGGCATTGATCTTCTGATTATTAAGCAAAAACATTTGGGAAGTGATTTACTGCCACAGTATATTTCAGATATGGCAGATGCTGTTCAGGCGTCAGGTGTTCAATTTCATACAGAAGAAGCTGTTGAAGATGTTATTATTGAAAATAATTGTGTGAAAGGGGTTATCACATCTAAAGCCACTTATGATGCTCCCAATGTTATTTTAGCTCCTGGACGTGTTGGCGCAGATTGGGTTACGCGTGTGGCTAAAAAACATGGTATCAACCAGACGCATCGAGGCATAGAAACCGGTGTCAGAGTTGAAGTTCATAATGATATCATGCAGGATTTATGTGATATTATTTATGATCCAACTTTTTTTATTCAAACACAAAAATATGATGATCAAACCCGTACCTTTTGTACGAACAAGGGCGGATTTGTTGCACTTGAGAATTATAAGCATTTTGTATGTGTCAATGGTCATGCCTACCACAATAAAAAGTCCAGTAACACCAATTTTGCTTTTCTGTCTAAAGTCATTCTTACAGAGCCGGTTACTGATAATCACGCTTATGGGGAATCCATTGGGAATTTAGCAACACTTATTGGTGGTGGTAAACCTATTCTTCAGCGGTTTGGAGATTTAAAACGTGGTCGTCGAAGTACCTGGCAGCGTATTAAAAAAGGATATATCGAACCAACCATGACCAATGTGGTCTGTGGTGATATTGCAATGGCTCTTCCAGAGCGTATTTTAACCAATCTCATTGAAGGCCTTGATAAGTTAAATACAGTTATACCTGGTGTTTCAAATGATGAAACTCTTTTGTATGCCCCTGAAATTAAATTTTTTGCTACTCAAATTGAAACAAACAGCAATTTGGAAACAAAAATTCATGGCATGTATGTGGCAGGAGATGGGCCAGGGGTTGCTGGAAATATTGTTTCTGCTGCAGCAACAGGAATAATCCCTGCCAGGGCAATACTGTCAAAAAAGTAATTTTTTTAAAATGATTGTTTGTCGTATCAAAAAATTGTTGTTTATCTATTATATCTTTGGTTTCATTTTGTTGAATTCATCTGGAATTTGCAATGATCAACAGGGAGAAACTTTTTTTGATTTAGGGGTGTTTGCATATGAAGACAAAGACTATCAGGCTGCTGAAACATATTTATTAAAAGCACTTTCTCTATCACCAGATACGCCATTTTATTGTTTTTTTTTAGGTAAGGTATATCTGGCTAAGAATCAATTTGACAAAGCTGAAACATTCCTAAAAAAAGCATACCGATTAAATCCAGTAATGAATGGCCTGGACTATGATCTTGCATGGCTGGCTTTTAAACAGTCAAAATTTCAGGATGCGGCTCATCAATTTTCAACAATTGTTGATAATGATCCCCTTACTCAAAATGTATTGGCCTGTTATTATGCTGGTATTTCATTTTTTGAATGTCGTCTTTATGATAAGGCCATCCAATATCTGATGCGCGCGGCTGAGCGAAGCCCTTCCATAAAGCCAAACAGTATGTATTATTGCGCCATCTGTTATTATAAACAAAACAATGTTCATAAAGCCATTCAATATTTTGAATATGTTTTGATGCATGCCGCCAAACAACCATTAAAAGAACATGCAAAAAATTGGCTTCAATCCATTCGAATTCAAAAATCTCAGAACAAAGCACTCGACTGCTTGATCAAACTATCAATACAGGCAGATGATAATGTTATGATTGTATCTCCTGATTGGATTACTGGAGATGAATCCGATGGTGTCATCCATTTGTATGTATCTGGAAAATATAAATTTGAACCCAAAAAACGCCATCGCCTGGCCCTGGGGCTTAGGTATTACCAGTGCCTTCATCAAGATTTGTCTGAATATGATCTGATTGGAAGCATTGTTGATTGTGCATATACATATCAAATGCCTTTGATTCGTCTGGGATTGAACTATGCACCATCATCATATTGGCTTGAACAAAAAAAATATCTCATGCGACATCAATGGAAAAGCCACATACTATGGAAACTTTCAGATCATTTAATGAATCAATTGATGTATTCATTTTATATACAGAATCATGATCACAACAGTGAACGCGATGGACAAACCCATGATATAGCAATGCATTTTCTATATAACCATAAGGCGAATCAATTAAATCTAATGACCGGTTTTTCAGCAGAGGAAAACCATCGAAATGATATTCAATATCAATATGAACAATTGGCCTTTGAGGTGAATCTGACCAAAAAGTTGAAAAGAACATGGACTTTTCATTGCGATCTTGAATTGTCACAAAGAAGACACGAACAGTTTAATGACAAAAAAATTCGCAAAGACTTCAAGTTTGAATGGTCTTGTGCTTTTTCAAAACCTTTTTGGCAAAAAGATATGGAAATCTGGTTTGATTACAGTTATACAAAAAATAATTCAGTTTGGAATGAATTTGATTACCGCCGAAATGTTTTTGGAATATCATTTGTATATCAATATTAATTCATAACATTTATTACCAAATGATGTTTTTTTTAAGGAGGAATAATAGAATGAAAAAAATTATGTATGTGATGATAATTATGTTTTTGCTGACTTCATTATGGATTATCCTATCTTCCACCAATGCACTTAAAGGTGATTTTAACTCCGATGGTTCATTAACATTAAATGATGCCATCTTTGGAGTTCAGGTATTGGCTTGCATGAGAAAAGAACCGCCAAAACCATCATTTGTTATGATCAACCTTGGTGACAGTTTGACCAATGGGACCCAAAGCGGCCTTCAAAATGTTCATGAACCCACTCAAAGAAATGGTTTTGTTCATCTACTAGCAGAACAACTTAAAACAAAAGTCGAATTAGAGTGGAGCATTCCTTATTTGAAAAAAAACACCGGTTGTCCTCCTGAAGGACTTCAATATAATTTAGAAAGAATAAGCCCTGATGAAATTCCATATAATTTGGGTGTTGATAGTGCAACGATTAAGCAATTGATACATGAAAAAACTACAGATAATCCACTTCTAAAAAGATTAATGGCTCCCATACCGAATTTAGTTAAAAAGCCGGTCTCTCAATTGGAAGCTGCACTATATGTTGCTGGCTTGCATCCGGACAAAAAAGTAATTTTTACTGTGTGGACCGGTAATAATGATGTGTTGTGGTCTGTGATTAATAATTATGGCCAGGAAATTACAGAAAAGCAAATAAAGGCTTACCTGAATGATACTTCTGCTGAACATGATCTTATTTCTGTCAAAAATAATTTAACCCATGTCGTTAAAAAGTTGAAAGCAATCCCGGGAAGTCATATATTTATAGGAACTCTACCTTACATGACCCGACCAGCCTTTTTCTTTTCTAAAAAAGATATTGAACGATTGACACAATTTCCAAATCCCAAAATCACCGCTTTGGTTGAAGGAGAGTCCATTGGTTTTGGCCCTTTTCTTCATTTAGCGAACCTGGGAGCTTTCAGCGCAGCATCAAACAATGAAACAGCAAATGCTGCAATTTCACAACTAACCGATACCCATAAATTATCTCCCAATGAAATTGCCATTGTTGATGAACGAATTGACCAGATTAACGAACATATTCAATCTCTTACCTCACCAGGAAAAGTTACTGTGGTCAACACTTTTGACATTTTTCAGCAAATTTATGAAAATAAAGTAACCATTAAAGGTCATCAAATATACAAAACCTTTGGATGTGGGGGATTTTCTTTTGATGCCTTTCATCCAAGCAATACAACTCATGCAATGCTTGCCAATAAGTTTATTGAAAAAATAAATGAAAGTTTGCAGCTATCTATACCATTGATTGATATTAAAGCAGTTTTTGACACTGATCCTTATCAGGACCGGGATGGAGACCATTTTGCTCCTGGACCGGGTGATAATATTGTTGGCTCAGAAGTTCTTGTTTATAAACTTTTTGATTGCGATGATTCCAATAAGTCCATTGGTGCAACCTTTGTCACGAAGCTTCCCTGTCAGGCTAAAAAAAAATGAACAGTATTTGAGTAATGTTAAAAAAAATTTGTGAGTTTCGTCAGGCGTTAGGGCCTCAAGAGTTCGGGCCAAATCGTAGAGACATAGCATGACTATGTCTCTACAATCTTTTTAATCACGATAATCAGCATGTAAGAGTACAACTCACAGGCTCTTTTATTGAAATTACAACATCAGCAACAGTTGCACCTTTTCCTTTTTCGTGAACCAGTAAAGGATTAATATCAAGTTCTTTTATCAATGGATTATCAAGGACCATTTGAGATAATCCAACCAAAAGTTTTTCGATGGATTCAACATCTGCAATTGGGCGTCCTCGAAATCCATTTAACATGGGATACCCCTTGATGCTTCGAATCATTCGTCGCGCATTATTTCTACCAAGAGGTGCCAATCGAAAAGAAATATCTTTAAATAATTCTACAAAAATACCTCCCAGGCCAAACATGATGGAATGTCCGCAGTCATTAGGATTTCGATTGACACCTAAGATAACCTCAGTTCCGGAAGGTGCCATCTTTTGAACCAGAATTCCCTCAAGTTTAGCATCTGGATTATATGCTGTGGCACTTTTCATAATTTGATTGAATATATTGCGCACTTCATCCTCAGTTTGAATATTAATTTTAACACCACCAGCATCTGATTTATGAGTTATTTGAGGAGAAACGATTTTCATAACCAGAGGAAAACCAATATCTTTTGAAATACTGACAGCTTCTGCTTCTGTAGTTGCCAAAGCCATCGGTAAAACATTAAATCCATAACATTTTAAAAGTTCACCGCCATCCAGCTCTCCAAGTGTCTCTTTGCCTTGTTCTTGAAATTTTTCAATCAGTTTTGCAGCACCTTCGCTATCAAATGTTTGTTGATATTGCGGCAATTGTTTACGATTAATCCATCGGGTGGCCAAAAAGAGTTTTCCAAGAGCTGCGGCAGCATTTTCAGGAAACGTATATACAGGGATACGATTTTTCTGAAGCATATGAACACCTTCAGACACATCGACAATCCCCATAAAGCTGCACACAACAGGTTTTGGGGTTTTTTGGGATATTTCAACAATGGCTTGAGCGGTTCCGATGGCATCTGTCATGGATTGTGGAGTAAGAATAATTAATGCAGCATCCACGCCGCGATCACTGATAACAGTTGCCAGGGCATTTTCATATCGGTCTCGTGTGGCATCACCAATAACATCCACAGGATTATGAAAATTGGCTGTCACTGGGAGATACTTACGTAATTCTTCAACAGTGCTTTCGGAAAATTTTGCAAGCTCGAGTCCTGATGAAACAGTCATATCGGTTGCAATGATACCAGGACCTCCTGCATTTGTAACAATGGCTACTCGATTTCCTGATGGAATCTTTCTGCAAGAAAAAGCTTCTGCATAATCAAATAATTCATTCACAGTATTACATCGAATAATCCCGGCTTCATTAAATATGGCATCATAAAGAGTGTCGGGACCAGCCAGAGAACCTGTATGAGATGCTGCTGCCGCAGCACCAGCAACCGAACGTCCGGATTTAATGGCAAGAACTGGTGTTGGTTTTTCACCATTGGTCATTTCATGGACAGCTTGAATAAATTCAGCACCTGCACGTTGAAGTTCTTCCATATAGATCATGATAACATCGGTTTTTGGATCTTTGTGATAATATTTTAATAAATCCAACTCATCAACGTCCGCTTTATTTCCAATAGAAATAAATTTGGAGAACCCAAAACCACGATGAGCCGCAAAATCGAGAACAGCAGTACAAAGAGCACCACTTTGAGAAATAAATGAAATATTTCCAGGACTTGGCATTCGAGCTGAAAAGCTTGCATTCATTGAAACATCAGGTGATGGATTAATCACCCCGAGGCAGTTGGGGCCCACCAGACGTATGCCGGCTTCAGCACACATTTGCGCAATACGATTTTCAATTTCAACACCTTCACCCCCAACTTCTTTAAAACCTGCTGAAACAATAATAATCCCTTTAACTCCCTTTTTTACACAATCTTCAATGGATTTTAATGCCAGGTGGGGGCTTAGAATTACCATAGCCAAATCAATCTGATCAGGAATATCAAGAATGGTTGGATAGGCTTTAACAGATAATACTGATCTTGCTTTTCGATTGACTGGATAAAGTGTTCCTTGATAATTACCACGTAAAATATTTGCAAAAATATCATGCCCAACTTTTCCTTTTGCAGTTGAAGCGCCTAATACAGCTATGGATTTTGGTGAAAAAATTGCATCAAATTTGTCCATGATCGATTTACTCCTTTTAAAATGATGTAACAGTTAAAAAATAATAAGATTTATATGATATCGCCTGTTTTGACAAGAGCTAATTTTTTCTTGATGTATGGGATTTTAGGAGGCTGTTTTTAGCCCTGCAAGAATGAGATTCCCTTTGATTGAAACAAGGGGAAGGAACTTATTTTTTCAGCCATGACAGTCAAAATTTAGAAAAATATGGGCCTTGATCATCGTTTCGGCCAAATGGGAACGTTGCACTGATCACAATCAGCACGTTTTTTCAACAAAGTCATCAAGTGTAACAATGTGGATATCTTTTTGTTTTAATACAGGTTGCGTCACCCCGCCAGAAGCAATTAAAACACATTTCAATGTATGATTATTTTTGTTTGGGTATAATTTTGCTTTTTGACGTAGTTCAGAGACAGCCTCCATGCCTGTTTTACTTTTTCCCTTCCACTTACATTCGCAAATAAAGGTTGTATGGTCTATAAATTCAATAACAAGATCAATCTGGACACCTTTTTTTCGTTTTGTTGGATGTTGCCAATAACTACCGATTTTTTGAATTTCATTCGTGTAGCCGAATTTTTTTGCAATGATTGTTGCATGATCGCGCACGAATTGCTCAAATAACGTTCCAAGGTAGACATCCCATCTGTTTTTTGTAATCTGATCAAATAAATACATTTCATTGTTCATTGAAAAGCGTTGTAGATTTTGATGGATAAAATTAAAATAAAATTTTAAATAGTAATCTTCTAACAAGTATTTGACTTTTTTGCTTTTTTTAGGGGCATTTATGGGAATATAACGCGAAACGAATCCAAGAAATATCAGTCGTTCCAGATAATAGATGATTTGTCCTGATGGTATATTGGTTAATTTAACCAATTCTTTAATCTCACTTGCACCGCTGGCCATATGTTCAAGTAACAGAAAATAGTTTTCAGTTTCTTTTAGTTGCTCGCTTAAAATAAAATGAATTTCATCATAAAAATATCCGCTTGATGAAAACGCTTCTTGAGACATACGCTTTCGAAAAGAATCACCAGTGGCATTAATAATTTCAAGGTATTTTGGGATACCCCCAATAGTCATGTAAGTTTCAGCAATTTCAAATGTATTTTTTTCAGGTAAAAATAATGCTGCTTCAGCGATATCAAAGCTTTTTAATTCAAAGCTCAGGGTCCTGCGACCAAATAAAGGGCTTTTTTGTGATAAAACCTCACCCAGCATAAAACTGATAGATGACCCACAAATGATTAAAAAAACCTGACCTGAATTTTTCCAGCCTTTATCCCAAAATCGTTGTAAATCAGATAGTAATTCAATGGCGCCATTGCACATCCATTGGAATTCATCGAAAATAACCACTGCTTTTAATAATTTATTGTTTTGTGCAAGTAAATCAATATTTTTATCCAATAATAAAAGGGCATCATTCCATTGGGTAACATTCATTTTTTCAATAAAAGGATCGGAAATCTGTTGTCCCAATTCACGAACAAAACGTTTGAGTTGAAGTCGTTTATTTTCTTTTCCAGCAAGATAGAAAAAAGCGAATTTATTTTTAGTAAATTCTTCCAGAAGCGTAGATTTACCAATTCTTCTTCTGCCATATAGGATACAAAATTCTGATATTTTAGAATGGTAATGGGTTTCTAATATGTTTAATTCTTGTTTGCGGCCAATAAACATAACGATTTAACCTTGTTTGTCATTTTTATTATAGTTGAACCTGTCTTCAGGTATCTATAGCAAAAATGACAATCAGTCAAGGTATAGGTAGGTAATCATTATTAAATTTACTTTGTATAATGGCACAGGTCGAAAAATTTGAGATGAAAAATTAAAACTTGTTATCTCGACGCATATGTGTATAACCAAAAACAAAATATTTTGCGAGTTTTTCATAAATTTATGAATAAAAAAAAAACTTATACCATCCAAACCCTTGGATGTAAGGTCAATCAATATGAGTCAGAATCCATAGCCTGTCAGCTTCAGGCGAATGGATTTGAACCAGCCTTTTCTGATGCATTATTTGCAATTATAAATACCTGTACAGTCACCCAAAAAGCGGGGATGCAGTCACGACAACTGATTCGCCAGACCATTCGTAAAAATCAAAATGCAATAATTTTTGTAACTGGTTGTCATGCTCAAATCTGTCCAGAAGATATTCAAACCATCGATGGTATCCATTATATTGTTGGGAATGCCTTTAAACATAATATTGTTGAACAAATAATACAATTGCTGAAAGAAAAAACAATACCAAACAAAATACCTGTTATCCAAATGTCAGATATACTGAAACACAAGCAATATGATCATATTCCGCTGACACACATGCCATACCGCACACGCCCGACGATAAAAATTCAGGATGGATGTAATGCGTTTTGCAGTTATTGCATTGTTCCATTTGCCAGAGGCCCCAGCCGAAGTCTTTCTGAAAAAATCATTCTGGAACAGATTAAATACTTACAGGAAAAACAGTATAAGGAAATTGTTCTTTCAGGAATACATTTGGGACATTATGGTCAGGATTTCAAGCCTCCCATTTCATTGACTGATTTATTAAACAAAATTATGGCAATACCCAATAGTCCACGAATTCGGCTAAGTTCAATTGAACCTCAGGAAGTTACTGAAGAATTGATAAATCTCATTTATTCTCATAAAAGCATGTGCCATCATCTGCATATCTCACTTCAAAGTGGTGACGATGTTGTGTTACAAATTATGAATCGTCATTATAATAGATCCTTTTTCAAAGACCTTATATGTCGAATTCATCGTCAAATTCCTGACATTGCCATAGGGATTGATATTTTAGTGGGCACTCCAGGTGAAACTCAGCGGGCATTTGAAAACACAGTGTCATTGCTTGAACAATTACCCGCAGCATATTTTCATGTATTTCCATTTTCCCTTAGAAAAGGTACCCAAGCAGAGCATTTTAAAGAAATGGTTCCAATTCAAACAATTAAAGAGAGAGCCAAAATAATTCGATTATTGGGCGATCAAAAAAAATTAGAATTTTTCTCAAAAAATATCGGATTAAAGCAAACTGTATTAATTGAAACTATTTCAAAGAATGGATATTATGGCCATACTGGAAATTACATTCCTGTAAGAATACCGAATTCTTTTTTAAAACAAAGTGGACAAATCATTCATGTGGTTTTAAAAAAAGTTCTGGGACTTAAAGGCATGGAAGCTGTTCTGGAAAACACGAAGGATACTATCCGATTTTATCAATAAATAAGGTCATGTCCCCGAGGTATAGGAATCGTTTGACATGCTCATAATCGTTTGATATAAAATCAAATTTTAATTTTTTTATCGTTTTATTAAGAAAATATGTGTGGTATGATCGTTATTTTGAACATTTCGTAGACAAGAACAGACTTTCATCTCAAATGGGTAACTTATGAAATTTTTTTTTACAGTAATTGTGATGCTATCTCTTTTCTGTACGCCTGTTTCTGGTGCTAAATTATTGGTCGATCAACTCGGAAGAAAAGTGAGTATCCCAGATCAACCAAAAAGGGTTATTGCACTGGCCCCCAGTATAACAGAAATTATTTATGCCATTGATCAGGGACATCGACTGGTCGGTGTCACACGTTTTTCTGATTATCCTTCTCAAGCTGAA
>Ga0272440_1003970_pt1 | contig 10780 bp, 6 predicted proteins | sample SSMMMBAug17_FD_192440 | JGI IMG/M metagenome (GOLD analysis project Ga0272440, IMG submission 192440) | Marine sediment archaeal communities from Little Sippewissett salt marsh, Falmouth, MA, United States - SSM-MMB-Aug17 | ecosystem: Environmental > Aquatic > Marine > Wetlands > Sediment ... | reverse complement strand
ATATCCATCAATTCTGATCTGTTGAACAATTGTGTCAAAGAATCGTGGGTTGCCTGAATACGAAGTTTTTCTCGTGCTGCAATTAATTCATTCTGAAGTTCTATAACGCGCTTGCCAGCTCTGAGACGAACTTTCAATATATCTGGATCAAAAGGTTTGGAAATAAAATCATCCGCACCGGCATCCATTGCTTCAATCAGGTCTTGCTTTCCTTTCTTGGCAGTTAACAGAATGATATAGATATAAGGTTCTTTTATGTGTTGACGGATTTTCACACATAGCTCAATACCATTCATATTTGGCATCATCCAATCAAGAAGGATAATTCTGGGCCTGTCTTTTTTTTGAAGAATATTCCAGGCTTCATAACCATCTCTTGCGCTGATAATTTCATATCCCCATTGAGAAAGACGACCTTGAAGAATCATTCGGGTCATTTCCGAGTCGTCAACTACGAGTATCTTCACTTGATTAAAATCCTTAGTTTTTCATTAACATGAATGTTGAATTTCGACCTTGACTTTCTTTTCCAGTATTGACATCAATCAATTTATACATTGTATTTTCAGGAATTTCAAAGGATTTTTTTTCATATTTTTTTCGAACAGCCTTCATAATCTCAATCCAAATTGGTAAAGCTGTGCGACCGCCTGTTTCTCGCTGGCCTATAGATTTATTGCTATCTGTACCAACCCATACACCAATACAAACATCAGCTGAAAAGCCGACAAACCAGGCATCTTTACAGTCATCAGTGGTTCCTGTTTTTCCTGCAACAGGAAAATCCAGTATCTGTGCGCTTTTTGCTGTCCCTTGCGTGACAACTGCTTTCAGCATATCACACATAATTGCTGCACCTGCTTTTGACATGACCCATCGTTTTTGGGGACGGTGTACCCATAACATTCTGCCACGACGATCTTTCACCTGGCGAATGACATCCGGGTAAACAAAAACACCATGATTGGGAAAAACCATATAAGCAGTTGTCAATTCCAACAAACTCACTTCTGAACTGCCCAATGCAAAAGTCAAGTTCTGTTTTTTACTGGCATCAATCCCCAAATTTTTACAAAAACCTAATACTTGAGGCAACCCTAACTGATCCAACAAGCGCACACAGGGAATATTCAGAGAAAGGGCAAGGGCTTTTCGTAGTGTGATATCACCGGAATATGTTTTGGAATAATTTTCCGGACGCCATTTTCCATAAATAACCGGTGCATCCAGAATCAACGATGCCTGTGTATAGTCGTTTTCAATCGCATAGGCATAAATCAATGGTTTGATGGCAGATCCAGGCTGGCGTCTCGCTTTTACTGCTCGATTATAATAGCTTTCTTTTTGTTTTCTGCCCCCAACCATTGCCAGGATGTTGCCAGACATATTTTCAATAACAACAACTGCTGCTTGAAGATCTTCAGGTGAGAGGCTGGGATTACGATTCTCAATAATTTTCAGATGCCTTTCCACAGCCTGTTCGGAGACATGCTGTAGATCTGTGTCGATTGTTGTTTGAACGCTTAATCCTTTTTGATAGATAAATTCAGAACCGAATCGGTCTTCAAGGTTTGTCCTTACTGTATCTAAAAAAAAGACTGGCCTGTTGCGCGACTGTTTTTGTTTTTTCAAATATATCGGGGAATCATGTGCGTGCAGGTATTCTGTTTGTGAAATAATGCCGGTATCATACATTTGCTTGAGCACAATATTTCTTCTTCTGGTAGCTTTTTTGATATTGATTAAGGGAGAATACCAGGATGGGGCTTTTGGAAGGCCGGCAATCAATGCACATTCGGCGATGGTCAGTTCATTAATTTTTTTTCCAAAATAAATTTTAGCAGCCGACTTGATACAATATGCACCACTGCCAAAATAAACTTGATTGAGATATCGTGTAAGAATTTCATTTTTAGTGTACCGACTCTCCAGTTGAAAAGCCAGAATCGCTTCTTTTATTTTTCGGGAAATTCTTTTTTCATTGGTTAAAAACAGTGTTTTGGCCAGTTGTTGCGTTATGGTGCTGGCGCCTTCAACATACTTGCCAGCAATGATATCTTTGACGATTGCGCGAATAACTCCCCGAATACAGACGCCATTATGAGAATAAAACGAACGATCTTCAGTAGTGAGTATTGCCTGAATTAATCGTTGTGGAACTTCAGAATATATGAGTTGTTCTCTTTTTTCAATAAACCATTCATCCAATAATGTATCATTACGCGTATAGATACCTGTAGTTGAAGGCGGACGCATTTGATCTAATTGTCTGATTTCGGGCATGTCTAGTTTTAATACGATCAGACCACCGATAATACTCCCGCTGATCATGGCGGCAAGTATCGGGATGACAATCAGTTTCAAGGAGATATATTTTTTCAATATGTCATGCACTTTCCTGAAGTCTTTTGTTGACATACGCCTGCCATTCAAATGGTAACATGGTCTTTTTTTTGGTATTGCATTCTTTACAGGCTGGCGTGACATTACTTCGGGTCGTTCGCCCACCACGGCTGATAGGAACGATATGATCCATTGTCAATTTTTTTGGTGAGACTTTTTGGCCACAATAGCTACATTTCCCTTGTGCACGTTTACGTTTCCACCATTGAGATTGCCTCAACTCTCTGGCCTTAAATTTTTCTCGAGCGATAAAATCATTATCGCCCATGTCTGCAAAGGGATCTAACATATTATGCAAATAGATCTAGCAATACGCCCAGATTATTCGTATCTGAGGTTTGTTTTAAAATGTCCTCAAAGTTTTCTTCTGACAATTCTTTGATCACCACATCATTTTCTACATTGATTAATTCCACGTAAAATCCATCATCATCCTCATTCAATCGGAATTGAGCACCATCGATTTTTGGCCCTCTTTCAGATTTTTTCAATTCTTCAAGCCTCAGATTCAGGTGATAAATGTCTGATTCCAGCTTTTCACGTACTTTTTCATCTTTAACAAAGGGCAACTCCGATCGTTTTACCGCCAATTCTTTTTCTTTATAAAACAATTTTTGGGATTTTTGAAAGGATTCCTTTTCTTCCTGTTCTATTTCTTCGATTTTTTCTCTTTTCTGAGGAAGAAGCTGGAGATCACTATAGTGACCTACTTTCTTCGTTTCCTTGGATACGAGATTAATTGTACCATCATCATTTTGCGTATTGTTCTTAGGTGGTTGATAGGGCTTTTTCGGTTGTTGTTGATTCACCGATGGTGAAACAGGTTTGGCCAATGGTGTAAGGGTTATATCTGACATAATAGACCTCCATTTTTGAGTGTTTTTTTGGTAATAAACCAAATTAACAATTTATTTATTTGAGTTACATTCATTATCGACACTTTTCAACCAATTCTTGATTCCAGATATGAGCATCTTATAGAATGCTTCTCCGCCACCCAATCCTTTTCGTCCAAAAAAATAATTGATTTCCAAAAAAAGTGGCAAGCGATGTTTTTCATGAAAAATAAAGTCAAAACCCGCCAGGTTGATATGTGTTTTTTGGCAAAAATCAATCATTCGCAATTTGGCAGATTCAACAAGTTCGGGTTCAATATCATAAGCAATGGTCGCACCCTGTGCAATATTGGAATAAAATGAATCTGATTGCACCCGCCAATAGGATGCGATAGACTGATTCACAATGACCATCCGAAGGCTTCGTCCCTGACAAGGAATATAATCCTGAACAATAAAGCCATATTGCCCGGTGTTTTCATACTCCCTTGCCCTGGCGATTTGTGTATCAAGGGCTTTTTGTGAGTCAATATAATAAACTGTATGTCCTTCACCCCCCCATGAAAATTTAAAAACACAGGGGAAACGAATTTGTATATTCCTGGCCTGGTGCCACTGATCCAAAGAGTCAAAGACAAGACTTTTGGGATGCGGCACCTGCCATTTTTGAAACAGTCGAATTTGTCCAGTTTTACCCGGATACTGAATCATGGCATCATAATTGGGAAAAACATGTGGACAATGCTGCACAGCCATCTGGTAAAGGCTTATTCGGCACCCTTGTGGTAAAATGACTGCACGTGCATTTTGAATGGCTTCTTTGTCTGTGTCTCCGGGTTCACGACCCGCGCAAATAATATTTTTATCTGCTTCGATCATGGGATGGAAGGAAAGAATCATATATTGCCCCCGATTTTCAATTAAACATTAATGCCTGAATCACATCTGTCATCCGAATTTGTTCAGAAGAGACCTCCATACCACAAAGAACTTTCAACATATGAATAATCCTTTCCAACTTCATGACCGTTTTGGCCTGATATACCTGAACAACTTGTGGGCTTTTTATTGCACCATCAGCAGTTATGGTCAATGTTGCCATACGTTCCTGTTTAAGGTCATTGGGCATGCAATGAATTGTCATAATGCCATTATTATTGCCAACAGCCCCCTTTTCAATAATCAGCCAATCTGTATTTGTTTCCCCTGTCCAGGTCATGTTGGCAGTGCCTGAGTTGGATATCCGAAATTCGATTGATCCACCTTTGCCAGATGTTTGAATATGAATCACCTGATTTTCGATCCACACACCATCCTGAAATGGTGGCGAAACCGATAAAATAGGCCGAAGAGACTGTGTTTGTGCCAGCGCTTCAACCTGAATTTCTTTTATTGGATTCAGGGCATCATTGGCATGAATGCGCATGATTGCCTGGTCTTTATTTCCTGAAATCAACGACCAGTCTTTCACAAAAATGGATATCTGACGATGATTTCCAGGCAATATTGGTTCCAGAGTTTTGGGATCAAAATCGAGCCAATTTTTGTCAACAGTGATATTATGAATGTTTAAATCTCCGGTCCCTGTATTTTTTATTGTAATGAATTCGCCCTGATTTTCAAGATACACGCCAGATGCCAGGCAGGCATAACAGCCAAACTTGATATCTTGTGTATCATTATATGCAATCCGAAAATATCCATCCTCACCCCAGTTTTTTCCCCAACTATTTTTTGCCTTAAAGCATTTATTTTCATCATCATATCCTACAAGCAATACCCCATGACCAAAATCCATACTACCACTCTGATAATCATAAATTCCGCCATTATATCTGAAAAAAGACGATGGTACATAAAAGGCCACACTCAAAGGCCCATCTTGCAGTGCGCCTTTTAAGTCCGCAACAGTAAAATCCTCCTCCCAAAGGCCATGGGCAGGCGTAAAATGGGAGAGTCTGAGGAGATATTCCGGTTCATCACATTGGTCTTTACAATTGCCATTTCTGGCCTTGTAAGGAAAGCAATTTTCTTCAAAAATACCATGTTTAAAGGTATAGTCAAATACATCCCAATACCAACCGCCTGAACATCCTCCAGAAGAGCGATCCTTATACACGCAGGAAACCATTACCTGCTCTGATAAATCAATGGATAACATCAAACCAGCACGAATGGCCAAATTTTCCAACAATGCAACACCTGCAAAGGCCCAGCATGAACCGCAGGAACCTTGATTTCTGATAGGACTGTCGTATTTGCTCCAGTCCAATTGTGATGGCAGGTTTCTACGTTTACGATACCGATAATCTGGCGTATGGTTTTGCCAGTATTCCTTGACTGACTCGGGAATAATCAGGCCGGTCTGATAATTTTCAGTGCTTCGGCTATCTGCTTTTTGAATTTCAGGCTCAGATCGGGATGATTCCGGTTTTTTGAAAATTACTGACAGGGGAGACACTACCAATTGTGGTTCATATGTTGAGATACCTGAAAAATGATGCGTCATTTGATCATTTCTGATATTTTTTATTTGAATCGCTGATGGTTCAAAGCGATAGCCACCATTTTTCGGCATAATTGTTCCCGTCCAGCCATAAGGCACCTGAATTTCATATACACCCTGATCATCAGTTTGTGTGACTGCGCCAGCATCACCATATCGTATGTTTATATGTGCAATGCCTGCACCATTGTCTGAGTCTGTCACCTTTCCGGAAACCTGTAGCATAATCATTTGCGCGACATAGTTATGGTCTGGCTGATCAGTCATGATCTGATGATAAATGCGATGGGGGGGATTAAATGTATATCCTTCCATTTCAGGAATGACTGTTCCTGAAAACCCGTTGGGCACCTTGATTTCATAATGCCCGGTTTCACTGGTTTGAATGGTGCGCGTATAATTGTTGGCATTGCGAAATGTCAGTCGAACATTTTGCATGTCGCCGCCATTGGCATGTTGGGTCTGACCAGAAATGTTCGGACAGGTTTCGCAAGGGACAACTGTCATCACATAAGCTTGTTGCGCCAGGCTGCCAACTGCATCGCGCATACGAATCATGAATGAATAACTGCCCTGATTCTCTGGAACACCTTTTAGCTGACCATTGGTTGACAAACTCAATCCTGAAGGTAACTGACCGCTGTCCAGATGAAAGGAATAAGGCGGAATACCGCCTTTTCCCAAAAGCGAGAGCTCATATGTCATCATGACACTCGCCTGAGGCATACTTTTTGGGGAAATGGTTAATGCGCAATGCCTTCCATAAATATAAAAAGATTTATCATCTGATGCTTCTGGTTGTCCGGAATCTGTTACTTTGATGGTAAATGTGATATGAGAGCCTGGGTTTAAAACAGGTATGCCGGTGATATCCCCAGAGTGTACATTCAGATGAATACTGTCTGGCAAGCTGCCATCGATAATTTCAAAGGAATAGGGTAAAGTGCCATTGCTTGCAACAATGCGATCCGAATAGTATTGATTGCTGCATGCAGGCTTAAGGGTTTCATTCACAATTTCTACACTTCCCTGAACATCCAACTTCAATATTTTTTCAGCATGACCGGGTGGAAGACTTTCATCATAAACTGCAATATTGAAGTAAAACTCTCCGGTTTCAAGGGGTTTACCTTGAATTTTGGCCATATTTGGATCATCAATCAGCGAAAGCCCTTCTGGAAGCACGCCGCTTTTAATTCGCCAATGATATGGTGGTGTGCCCAGACTGGCCCGAATTAATTGATGGTATGCTTGATTCATACGCGCCAAAGGCAAATCTGAGGTGATAATATATAGTGCCTGAGGAAGCACTTGCATGGTAAAGGTACGGCAGGCTTTTTGTGCGGGTGAATCACTATCGCTGATTTCAACAGTAAAACTTCGGATCTCGTTTTCATTTGTTGGGTGTCCAGAAATTACACCGGTCGAGTTGTTAAACACAAGACCTGAAAGCAAAGCGCCGCTTTTGATTCTCCAGTAATAGGGCGGATAGCCACCTTTTCCCTCTATGACCTGTTCATATGGAGCGTCTTTCACAGCATCAGCAAGGGCGCCAGTGGCAATAGACAGGCTGTCACTGATATACCAGAGAAAGCTTTTTTGTGCCTTGTCACCCTTTTTATCGATCACTTGAATGTCAAAGCTGGCATCACCTTTATCTCCTGGAATACCACTGACAATACCAGTATTTGCGTCCAATGTTACTCCATTGGGCAATGCACCTTGAATGATTTCCCAGGTATAGGGCGTTTGTCCGCCTGCGGCTTTCAAAATAATGGGTGTGATTTCAATATTTTTTTGTGATCTGGGAAAAATGGCGCTGCTTAAAATGGTTAGACTGTTCTGGATTTTGATGCGAAGTTTTTGAGTGACAGATTGAGAAACTGGCAAATTTTGATCCCTGACAGTGATTTCCATATTAAACACGCCGGTAACCAATGGTTTTCCTTGAACAATGCCTGTTTGCGTATTCAATGACAGCCCTTTGGGCATTTCACCTGCCAGTGAAAAAGTAAGGGGGAACAGGCCGCCTTTTGTGACAATGGGTTCAGAGTAACGTTCGTGCGCCAATCCATCAGGTAGTTGTCTTGAAATAATCTCAAGAGGGGCCACTACATGCAAGGTGGCATCCAGAAAAGCCATTCGATTGGCACGATCAGTAACCGCAAAAACCAGAGTGCCATAAGTAGTTTCCTGCGGTGTACCATGAAGTTCACCACTGCTGACATCAATATCGAGTCCTTGAGGTGGATGACCATAATAAAGTTGCCATTGAAGGGGTAATTCTCCACCTGTTGCAGACAATTGCTGTGAGTAAATCTGGCCCACAATCCCATTTTGTAAAATTATTTCATTCACGCGCAATGACAACAAAACCTGCATATGAAAATTTTTTGTACAACTGCGGCCCGCCTGATCCATGACACGAATTGTCATATCTGCACTGCCGATTTCAATGGGAACTGCATTCATGCCTTGAATCTGGACTCTATCCAGCCAGGCAGCAGAAAAGATACTTACCGGGGATTTTTTCTCAAACATCCACTCAAATGCATGAATTCCTGAAGACAGACCATCCAGCGAAAACTCTCGTGCCTGTGAATCTGTGAATCGTGCAATTTCTGCGTGATCCAATCGAAAGATAAGCGTGTCATCCGGGCTTTGAAATTGAGTTTCGTAATCAAAAACAATTGTAGCATCCTGAGTGGTATGCGCACTCAAACGTAATGCACTATGTTGATTTTGCGCAAGATTGCCAAAGGTCAAGCGTCCATTATCATTGATATGGGGCCAAATGTCACCATCACGCTCCCAATGGGATGATAATGGGGTGCCAAATGTTTCCACAATTGTACTGCCGCCGCCAATTTGACCATTGTGAGATAAAAAAAGGCCATTGGGAAGGAATCCAGCAATTAACGAAAATTCATAAGGCAGCGTACCATTGACAGCTTCAAATGAAAAAACATAGGGCTGCCATTGAGTCGCATATGGCAGGTTGGCATTGGTTTTAAAAGTAAGTTTTTCGGTAACTTCAATGATCAATGCCTTTGATGCATAATTGCCCAGGGCATCTGTTACGCCAATCTGAAAAGAAAATGCGCCAGCCTGTGATGGTATGCCGGATATATTTCCGCTTTCGGTTTTGAGTGTCAATCCAGGGGGCAACTGTCCGCTCACCAACTCAAAAACAAATGGTTCGGTATGACAATTCACTTCAACAATGGGATTGTATGGTACGCCAACGAATGCTGGCGGCAATTGATCTGTAATGATATTCAGGATACAAGGCGGGGCCATCTGAACATTAAGAATCTGTCCATTGCCAACCAGAATGCCTTGTTTGACAATGGTTTCATAGCCTGCTTTAGAAAAGGTAAATGAAAAAACACCACTGCCCAAATTTTCAAAGGCATAGATGCCTTTGTGGTTGGTGTGGGTAACATCGCCATTGCTGCATGTAAGGCATGTAACTGCAACATTAGGAATGTAGTAACCACTTGTCAGGTCGGTTACTGTTCCGGAAATTGATGTTTCTGCATGAAGATTGTGGGGAATAAGTAGTAAACATAGAATTGCTTGGAGAATTAATTTCATGTTGGTTTCCTCATAATAAAATAATATTAAAGTAAGTATTTGAATAATTCAGTTTCTTTGCTAAGTTCGACCGCCTGGAGGTAAATCTCCAGGTGGATGGGATATTTGAGCTTTACTTTTAAATATTCTTTGAGCTAATTCTAAAAGTCCTCTTCTTCCTCAATAACAATTTTCTTTTTATTGATTTCTTCAATAAACGTTTTCAAGCTTGGATTATGTTTATATATTTTCATTAAAGTTTTATGTTTAAGGAGCTTTTTTGATACAATCTCATAATATTGGGGCATTTTGTTTTTCGAATCTATTGTAAAGTTTCCTTTTTTCAAGGCTTCATTTAATGTATTTAAGCAATTTACAATTTTGCCTTTTCTGTTATCAGAATAATATAAAGGTAATAACCAACATTCAGTTGAATGAACAGAAATCGCAAAAATAATCTTTTTTTCAATCTTTTTGAACAATTCTTCTCCAATTTTAAAATCCTTTCGGTAATCCACCAATGTAGCCACGTAAAAAAGCTTCGGACAATCTGACTGGCTCCTGGTCTTTTGAATCAGGCTTTTCTATTTGCCGAATTTTTGTATAACCCTGTTTATTACGAAAGACAACATACAATTTTTGATTTGGATCGTCTAGATTAATCCCATCCAGAATAGCAGGGTTATGGGTTGTCAATATTGCTTGCTTATTATATTGTCTGGCAAGTTGAACCAACTCCTTTATCAGGTGCCAGCATAATTTGGGGTTAAGTGAGGCATCAATATTATCAATTGCAAAAAAATCAGGTGTTTTTTCACTCACGAAAAGGGAAAAATAAAAAAGTAACAACAAGAAACCTTCATTTGAAGCGTATTGATCAAAAAAAGAAGGCGCTTCGTGCAAATATTTATCTTTTATCTGTATTAACCTTTGTCCTTCAGAAAGTTGTGCAGGGATTTCAAAATCTTCAAACCAGTTAATCACTCTCAGTTTTTCTTTAATGACATTCAATTTATCTTGATTGTTTTCTAAACAAAACACTTTAAGCAGTTTGAACAGACCTTCTCCTTTTATCCCCAACGGTTGTATCTGACCTTCTTTTTCAAATGCCCGCAATGCAGAATTTTCAGGAGAATATATAAGAAAGTTTTTTATTTTCAGTTTCTTGATGTTTTCTTGCCTGATAATTTTACTCACAATAGTTGAAATTTCTTTTTTGTCTTTATCTTTCAGGTCAGATATTGTCATATTATCAAAGTAGCTTTCGATTATGGCGTTCATAATTTTTGGTTCTACATTTTTTTTTAACAGGTCATTACTACTTAACTCCCATTTTGAATATGGTATATTATCATTTTGTAATTGAAACTGAACATTTGTATTGTCACTGCCTTCTAATTGAATAAAAATCTCATCAGAAATACTTTCAATATGAAAAGCAGAGCGCATAAATCTAGGG
>Ga0272440_1003969_pt1 | contig 10781 bp, 9 predicted proteins | sample SSMMMBAug17_FD_192440 | JGI IMG/M metagenome (GOLD analysis project Ga0272440, IMG submission 192440) | Marine sediment archaeal communities from Little Sippewissett salt marsh, Falmouth, MA, United States - SSM-MMB-Aug17 | ecosystem: Environmental > Aquatic > Marine > Wetlands > Sediment ... | reverse complement strand
AAGGTTCGCCCCTACATTGGACTTGTAAATAAGAAAATGAGGAACTTATTATTCAATCATTCCTTAATATTTATGCCATTATTGCAGTTTATATCACCGGCCAATGCATGCTTACGCCAGCCTCTTGCAATAACCGGATTCCTGTCTCAATATTTAAGCCCACAGTATCAACACTATGAGAGTCATCCCCTGGTACAATTGGGATTCCCATTAATTTGGCAATCTTTAAAATACCAATGCTGACATAGGGTTCATCTGCACCTTTTAATAAAGCTCTCATATTAAAATCGAGAATCATTTGCTTTGAACGAATCACAGCTAGATTGCGATAAATCCTTTTTGAAATTTCAGGCATCTCCAAATGCTTTTGATACAATGGGTCATAAAGTCGAATAACATCAAAATGTCCAATGACTCTGGGAGACAGGCGTTGAATCATTTCATATTGAATATCAAAATAGCGCGCATAAAGGGGAACCATTCCTCCGGCATGTCTGACTGCTTTTTCATAATAATCCGGTGAATAGTCAAAATTGATATCATCCACATGATGCACAGAGCCTACCACATAATCCGGATGATATTCCTGTATTAAAGATGTGACATGGCCGATATAACCGGAATAGGCTTCAGTTTCAAAACCAATGAACAATTGTATGTCATCCTGATATTTTTTTTGCAAGTATCTTGCCTTTTTCATATATCTGGAAAACTTTTGTCTTAAATCTTTATAATCCAAATGCGCTTCGATTTCATCCGGATAACGAAGCTCATTGTTTGGCGGCGGAATATGCTCAGTAATACCAACCCATTGAAAATTTTGTTCAATGTACGCAAGGACACAATCTTCAAGACGATCTTTTGCATGATGACAAAATTCGCCGCTATGCCCCCCATGAATGGATACTTTCGAAAAATTCATTGGAGATATCGTTCTATGTATTGACTTGTTATTTTGGGATCGCACATGATTCGAATTCTTTTTTGCCTGCTGTTATGTCCGGATAAAATATCTATATGAGATTTTGGAACGTGCAACACTTTTGCCAAAAATTGAATACACATTTTATTCGCAGCACCATCAACCGGTGGTGCTTTCAGCTTAATTTTTAAACGCTTATCAAACACTCCTGCAATTTTGTTAATTGATGCACGCGGCTGAACAAACACATGCATCTCTATGCTGTCATCCAGACTCTTAATAAAACTCATACAATGGCATCCCGAAATTCATCCTGAGTAATGGTTGCGGTCCCCACTTTCCCAACCACAATTCCAGCAGCCGCATTGGCAAGAAATGCAGAGTCTCGATAACTCGCACCGGCAGCAATTGCAAGTCCCATCACAGAAATAACAGTATCACCTGCTCCAGAAACATCAAATACCTGTCTGGCGCGGGTTTCAATATGATAGGGAGAGCTATCCGGCTCGAATAAAACCATGCCATCCTTTCCGCAGGTGATAAGAAGCCCTGGCAATCCAACATTTTCCATAAGACTGTGTCCGGCACAGATGAGTGTAGACATATCTGTGATGTCCATATTTGATGCCAGTGCGGCTTCCTTTCGATTGGGCGTAATTAAGCTGGCACCGCGATATTTTTTGTAATTAAATCCTTTTGGATCAACCAATACCGGCTTATAGTGACTATTGGCAAGTTTCATGATTGCTTTAAGCATGTCCGGTGTCAACAATCCTTTGCCATAATCAGATACAATGATCAGGTGCGCAGATTCAATACAATCAGAAATGTGATTTGCAAGGACTTCCACCATTTTGCTGGTGATCGGATGTGCGGTTTCTCTGTCAATTCGAAGAACATGTTGTTGTGAAGCCATGATGCGCGTTTTAATTGTAGTTGCACGAGATTCATCAATGGTCAGGCCAGTGGTTTTTGCACCAACATCTTCGAACATTTTTTTTAATCGTTTGCCATTTGCGCCGGTGCCATAAGTTCCAATAATTGAGACATCAGCTTTCAAGGCAGCCAGATTATTAACAACGTTGCCAGCACCGCCCAATGTGGCATTATCACGTTTAACCGCAACCACTGGAACCGGTGCTTCAGGCGAAATTCGATTCACTGTGCCCCAAACATACTCATCAATCATGCAATCGCCAATCACAAGTATGTGACAACTGGAAAATTGATCAATCCAATGTTTCATGATGATCCTATTCCTTAAAAACGAGTTTTCCTCCCAGATGGCCCGCAATCCCAGCAGCGCCAAGCATAATAAAGTAGAAAATCAGATAGAGCCAGGAGATTTCCCCTTGGGCTTGCGTGAGACTCTGGTCAAAAATTCCCCATAATGTTAAGATAATAGACATTGCAAAAACAACACCGCCGCAGGTCAATTTTGTAATAAATAAATTGGTATATGTGCCGCCATAACGTTGTTTCCATTCTACAACGCCTGTAAACAATACAACAGGCATGGCAAGTGCAACAAAGAGTGTATTGTAAAAAGCTGCCATCCCTACATTGGCAGAACTAAAAAAAGTCGCAAGTAAAACAAAAAGTACTGCTGCCGGAATCACCCCATTGGGAATATGAACACTGATGGGATGCAAATGATGCGCAATAATGTTTTCAGAGATCAACTCATAGATCTTTGTCATGGGTGATGCGATATCTTCAGATTGAAAGGTTTGACTTTGAGTTGTCGTTTCTTGCGATGCTTTTTGTTCTTCCATTCTCACAAATTTTGATTGATCAGCACCGCAAACTGGGCAGGTATCAGGTGGATTATCACCTTTATGAATGTATTTACAAACTGTGCATTGCCACTTTGTTTCAGTCTCCTTTGAAGTTTTTTCTTCAACAACTTCAATAAAGTGTTCTTTTGATGCACTACAAACCGGACATTTATCAGGTGGCGTGCCACCTGAATGAACATAACCACAAACGTTGCATTTCCATTTTTTCATAAGTTTTTGTTCTCCTTGTATGATTTAAAATGAGTGCCTGAATGAGCGTTATCATTCAGGTCAGGTCATCCCCATCTTCTTTTCAAGACGTTGAATTTCTTTTTGAATATCTTGTCGATCCTTTGGCGACAAATCCGGATTGGTTAATTTTTTATTTAATGAAATCAATATCATTTCAGCACGATAATCATTGCACGTATATTGAGCGGAGGTCTCTTTCATTGAATCATTACCTTTAAAAAAAGATCGCCACGTAATCCTGATATTAACTTTTTCCCCTGTCCTTTCAAGCGCAAAAAGGATCCATTCTGAGTACCTGGCGGAATCGTAATCCGAAATAATTGATCATGAAATCCCCAGGGAATATTTACAGTTTTTCGCGCACCATGATCGGCTTCATATGGCGTGACAGAAATACTTGCATAAAGATGTTCTTCACTTGTTGAACAAATGGGGCGAATAATTTGCAAACGCGGTGTCCGATTTCGAACTGTTTTACTTTTAATTTTTTTGGAGATCTCTGATGCTGGAATATCAGACATAATACGCAGTAAAACAATTCCTGAAATAAATCCACCAATATGTGCCCACCATGCAATTCCGCCCACTTCGCTGTTGCTGCCTGCTGCACTGATCACTTGAATGACAAACCATATTCCTAAATAAATGAATGCTGGAATTTCAATAAAATATGGAATGATCACAATTGGAATCAAGGTCAATATTTTTGCACCTGGATGAAGAATAAAATATGCCCCCATGACGCCTGCAATGGCACCACTGGCACCAATGGTTGGCGTTGGGGAATAGAAATTGGTCAACATATGTGCAAGCCCTGATGCCATGCCGCATAACAAATAAAATAACAAATAGCGTATTGACCCAAAATGATCTTCAACATTGTCTCCAAATATGTACAATGTCCACATATTGGTCAATAAATGCCAGAACCCGCCATGCAAAAACATAAATGATACCAATGAAAACAGTTGCTGTCCAATGGAAAAATGCAAAGACAATTCCGGCATCGAATACCTTGCTGGTAATAACCCATACAGATAAATCAGCCCTTCCTCCATGGGACCATATGACAATTGCATGCCATAACAAAATATGTTTATGCCAATCAATGCGTAGTTAACAACAGGTACGCCTTGAGAATAAATTGTGTCGCGTATTGGTAACATGGATCATAAAGATTCCCGGAACCGCTCTTCAATTTCTATTTTGCTGTTCATTTTCAATCGTTTGATCCAATCATCAAAAAAGCGGCTTTCACGATTTTGGCGAATCGTATCTTTGACTGACTTCAAGGATTCTTTAAATTCATCGTCATCAGGCTGTATTCGTTCTTTTAACCGGATGACATAGTATCCTTTATAACCCTTATAAACAGTATATCCTATAGGATCACTTTGTGTCAGTTCAAAGGCAGCTTTATTGATTTCTTTTTCCTGGCCAATTTCAGGAATGGCCTCATTTCGTTTAAACAAGCCTGTGCTGGTAAAATTGTATTGCGCCTCAGCCATTGCTGACTGGGATGTTGTTTTTTGATCAGTTGTTTGTGTCAGTGATGTTTGTTCTTTTGATGTCTGGGTATTTGATTCTGCCCCGCTATCAGTTGTAATAGATTTCAAACATTGTAAGGCATCATTGAACGCAGCTTTCAACTGCATTTCCTTTAATAAATCTTTTTCAACCCGATCCTGTACAACCACAAGTTCCTGAACAAAGGGTTCCTGTTTTTCAAGCAGTTGAATAATATAATAGCCTTTATCCAATCCAACGATATCACTGATTTGATTTTCTTTTAGATCAAAAGCCTTACGTGCAAATGAATAGCGATCTCTAGATACAGTTGATGGTCCCCTTTGGCCAAAAAAGTCTGTGACAACAGCGGTAATTCCACTTGCTTTTGCTGCTTCAGTGAGGGCATCATCATAAAGGGTGTCATAAAAATCTTCGGCCGCATCATATGCCCGGGTATCTGCTGCATCGTCAATGAGCTTTTGACGAATCTCAGGAGTGGCTTCGCCAATTGTTAAAGCGACAGCTTCATTGACATTTTCAACTTTAATGATGTGCCATCCAAAGGAAGTGCGGACAGGCTCACTAATTTCACCGGGTTTCATTGAAAAGGCCTTATCTGAAAAAGGTTTGACCATATCTTCTTTTTTAAAAGAGCCTAAATAGCCCCCCCGATCTTTACTCGGGCCTTCAGAAAAATCTGTTGCCAGTTTTGCAAAATCCGCATCTTTTTCTTTTGCTTTCAAGTATATTTCATTGGCACGTGCTTTAACCGCTTCATCTTTTTCAGGAGCAGCCGATGCGTCGGCTTTTAGTAAAATGTGCCTTGCTTCAACAGTTTTGGGTGACTCAAAATCGCTCTTGTTGGATTCAAAATATAGTTTAATTTGTTCTTCGCTGATTGAAATTTCTGGCTTGTATGTTTCTTTTGCAAACAATACATAAGCGACCTTGACCTCTAAATCAGTTTTGTAATTATCTTTATTGTCTTCATAATAGGCTTCAATCTCTTCTTGTGTGGGAGTGCTTTGTGTATAACTTTCTGATTCAAATGCAACGTAATCCAGGTTAACTTTTTCATTATTAAAATCAAACCATTCGCGCGCCTCTTCATCAGAAACCTTTACACTGCCCATCACAAGTTCTCTTAACTTTCCAAGTAATAACGACTGCCGCTGTGATGATTCAAATTGTTCAGGCGACATGCGGTTTCTTCTCAATACGTTGACATAATAACGATTATCAAAAATGCCATCTTTTTGGAAATACGAAATGGACTGAATCGATTTAGCCAATTCCTCATCGGTAACCCGAATATTCAATCGTTGCGCTTCCTGAACAATCAACTCTCTTTCTATCAACGAATTGACTACTTGTTGTTTAATATTGAGTGCATCCAGCATGGATTCATCAAAATTATCCCCAAACTGACGTTTATACCCTTCGATCAAATTATTGTAAGCATCGTAATATTGATCTATTGTAATCACATTTCCATTAACTTCAGCCACACGATTCACTTTGCCTTCCCGAAAAGAACCGACTCCCCAAAAAACGAAAACAATGACGATTGCACTTAATACAAGCTTGATAAACCATGATGTTGCATGCTTGCGCATTAAATAAAGCATTGATTCAACCTCTTTTTGTTACGTATGATACTGTACCAATGTTTGATACCATACCATAATTTGTTTAATGATCAGATCATATTCAATATCTTAACTGAATATGAATGCCTTAAAGTTAAAGCGATATTTTTAACATCTGGTATCAAAAAGGTCAATTGTTATTTGATCAAAAAATGATGAAAGTTGATATATTTTTTAATATCCATAGCTTTAAAAAAAATTTTTGAAGACCTCACATTCTGAAAAATTCATTTTTCAAATATAACCATTGTTTGGCAATAATTTTGCATTTGAATCAGATAAATGAATGATATGAAAGTAATGAATCGTAAACAAATATGTGTCATATCCCTTCTATGTCTTCTGTTTTTATCCCTTTCTTGCAGCACTTATCAATCTTCAACCATACATCTGGCACTGATTGCCCCCTTAACAGGAAAATCTTCAACCTGTGGCAGGGCATATTTGAATGGTGCCCGGATGTTCATTGATGAAATTAACGCGCTGGGTGGAATAAGCGGTAAACAGATTGTATTGGATACCTATGACGATCAGAATAACAGTCAGCGTGCGAAAGAAAAGGCCTTTGAAATGATTAATCATCAAAGGGCTGTGGGCGTTATTGGGCATCATTACAGTTCCTGTTCTATTGCCGCAGGAAAAATATATAAGCAATATGGCATTCCTGCTATTGCGCCCACTTCAACCCATATTGATGTCACATTGAACAATCCCTGGTATTTCAGGGTAACATTTCATGATAATTATCAGGCACGTTTTTTAGCCAATTACGCGGTTAAAGTTTTACAAAAGAAACAATTCATTTTGATTGGAGAAACACAGGCCTATGGTGCATATATTTCTGAAATATTTAAGAAAAAAATTAAACAACTGGGATGCAATGTTCATCAACAGTATACTTTTGATACACAAAGCAAAACCCTTGAGAAACAATTTCAAAAGATTGTTCGGTCCATAAATCACCAAAAACATGATGAAAATGACACGTTAATTTTTATTGCATCACATGTGCCTGAAGGCATAGAGTTCATAAAAATGATTCGAGAACGTAATTTGAATCATGCCATTTTGCTTCCAGATGCTTTTGCAGGAAAGGCATTTTCTGAAAAAATATTGGCGCTGCCATCAGAAAGATTCAATCCTGGTTATTACACCCATAATATTTTTGTCGCACTTCCTTTTATTTATGACATTGCCAATAAATCTGTCCAAGTCTTTAAGCAAAAGTACATCGAAAAATATGCAGATACACCCGACTGGCGTGCTGCTTTTGCGTATGATGCTGCCAGGATGATGATAAGAGCGATTGAACAATCGCGAATATCTGGAAACAAAGAATTGTTAAAGCAAGAACGTCAATCCATAAGGGATTACCTGTCATCAATGAATAGTAAAGATAAAGGCATCAATGGGCTGACAGGAAGAACATGGTTTGATAAAAATGGAGATGCTGAAAAGCCGCTGTCCATTGGAACATTTTATCAACAAAACCTTGTTTCCGCGTTCACACAGCTCAAGGTTGCCAACAGATCTTATCCCACAAGTATCCTGCAAAAAAAAATTGCAAATCAATCTATTCTATTCATTGATGGTCAATACATGGATCGCACCAACATTGTTTATACAGGAATCAATATCAATACCATTGATAACGTCGATTTCACCAATCAAACCCATCATCTTGATTTTTATATCTGGTTTAAATATCGCGGCACAATTGATGTCAATAAGATTCACTTTCTAAATGCAACAGGTCCTGTAATTATTGGAACGCCCATTCAGAATGAAATATTGAATGGTGTGCACTATGAAATGTATCATGCGAAAGGCACTTTTGCCTTAAATGCTTCAGATATGTTTATTGAAGGGAGTGATAATATTCTGGGGTTTTCATTTCGTCATGCACAAAAAACATCAAAAAACATTGTTTATGTCAGCGATATTAGTGGAATGAATGATTCCACAGATCATGTCATGATTCAGCATTTGAATCAATCCACGCCATTTTTTTCCAAATCTGGTTATAAAATTCAAAAATTGATATACTATTCAGATATTGTTTACAATAATATATTTGGAAATCCAATGTATCTTTCGGAACGAGAAAAAGGGTGCGTTTCATTTTCATGCTACAATTTTTTCGTTCGGATCAATGAACACAAAATTAAATTCCGGCGTATTTCATGGAATTTTTATTTAAATCTTTTTTTTAGTATAACAGCCATTCTATTAACACTCACAATAATAACATTTTTTAAATCGTTTGTTCTGAATTATCCTAGAATGAGCTGGTTGATTCAGTTTTTGTTGAGTTTTATGTTACTGATATCCAGTGAACCCCTTTTTCTTACATTTATTGGGGAACATGATCATATCAATCATTTTACCACAATTAATCTCGCATATGATATCCTCTGGTGGATTGTTCCGGCAACATTGATCAATCTGGCGATAAAGCGCTTTATTTGGGTGCCGCTGGAACAAAAAACAAATAGAAAACTTCCCAAAATTGTAACAAATTCAGTATTTTTTTTCGTATACTTAATGACTTTTTTTGGAATTATTGCTTATGTATTTGATCAAAAACTGACAAGTCTTCTTGCAACATCTGGCGTACTTGCAATGATTGTGGGTCTTGCCATTCAAGTCAATATTACCAATATTTTTTCCGGCATTGTTATCAATGTTGAACAGCCCTTCCGGATTGGTGATTGGATAGAAATTGATCATAAATACAAGGGTAAAGTCATTGATATTACCTGGAGAACAACAAGAATTCTAACACAGCAAGGAAATATTCTCTGTTTCCCAAATAGTTATACTTCCGAATCCCCTATCAACAACTACTGTTTTCCAGACAAACATGTCTGGGTAAAGGTTCTTATTCATGTCAATCCCACATATTCACCTGAAAAGATCAAAAAAATATGTATGGATGCAATGCTTTCTGTCGATGGCCTGGTTCAAGAGTCAACACCATTGATACGCTTTCAGCTCACCGATTGGTCGGCTGACTATCTTCTTTTGTTCTGTATCAACGATTATGAGAAGAAAATGAAATACAAAAGTGATGTTTATGAGCGCATTTGGATACATCTCAATAGAATAGGAATTGAACCTGCGATTCAAAGGCAGGAAATTCATATGTTCAAAGGTGTAAAAGATCGTGGTGAAGCTGCATTGAGCCCCTTATCAATTCTCAATGAAATCGACATTTTTAAAGCCTTTTCTGATGAAATCAAACAGAATTTATCACAAGAAATGCATCAGCAATACTATCATCCTGGAGATGTCATTATTGAGCAAGGCGATCAGGGGGATTCACTATTTATTATTGTTGAAGGATCTGTCAGTGTTCGTATCAAAATGGATGAAAAACAAATTGAAGTTGATAGAATGGGCGCCAGTTCTTTTTTTGGAGAAATGGCGCTTTTGACAGGGGAACCTCGGACTGCAAGTATTGTCGCATTATCCTCTTGCCTTATGTATGAAATAACAAAGTGTGATATTGCCCCCTTATTTAAACAGTACCCTGAAATTACTGAAATACTGAGTAATGAATTGACACGACGTGCTCTGAATCGTCAAAATAAAAAAGATACATTCAACGCAAAAAAAATTGATAAGGAGGCCTTAAACAAATCGTTTTTTTCTAAAATTTCTGATTATTTTGGACTGAGAAAGAATAGCAAAAAACATGAGGATGAATCAGGCCATCGGAAACGAATAGCATTGCAAAAAAATCGCAATTCCTGAAAAGTTCACCGCCTTTAGAAATATGATTAAATGTCGATAAATAAAATGAACTAGGCGATCATACATTGGTACTGCTCATATGACCGCTTAATTGTTAGATACAAAAACGATACATAAATCTACGAGTACAAAGTATTCGCAATTTTTTTTGAATCTTTACTAAAATAAGGAGCAAAATAATGAAACCAACACAAAAAAAATCGAAAACACGTGTAAAAAAAGGCTTTGTCAAAGTAAAAAGCGATTTTCGTTGTGGTTTGACACAGGCTGAAAAATTGGCACAATTTCGACAGGGTTTTTTAAGGAAAAACTAAATTTTTATGAGGGGATGTTAAGCGTAAAAAGTGGGACGTCTATGATTTTATGCTTTTATTGGCAAGAAGTTGAATCTATCAAAGAAAAGCATAAAATCCTATAGTAAATTTGATCCAGAACATCTAAGGAATGCTCTGAAAATAACTTCCCCATTATTGATATTGTTCGTTTTGAGGTAATTGTACTGTAGAGACGTAGCATGCTACGTCTCTACAGTACCTTATTTTTTGAACGATCATGAAAAATGAGCATGTTATTTTCCGAGCATTCCTAAGCAGCCATTTTAATCTGTTTTTTTCTTTTATTAATCCATTGATATGCCTCCTCAAAGGTATTCATTGACAATAAACGTTCTCCCAATTCCATTATTACATCAGCAGGCAAAGGATTTAACCGAGGCGTAATTCGATTGAGTCGCATATTAAATTTTTTTGATAACTGTCTGGCAACAATTTTTTTGATACCAATTTTTTCGCCAATTTTTTCGCCTCTTTTTTCGCCAATTTTTTCGCCTCTTTTTTCGCCTCTTTTTTCGCCAATTTTTTCGCCTTTTTCAATCCACATATCAGCGATAGTATTCATGATTTTTTCTCCTTTATT
>Ga0272440_1003968_pt1 | contig 10783 bp, 8 predicted proteins | sample SSMMMBAug17_FD_192440 | JGI IMG/M metagenome (GOLD analysis project Ga0272440, IMG submission 192440) | Marine sediment archaeal communities from Little Sippewissett salt marsh, Falmouth, MA, United States - SSM-MMB-Aug17 | ecosystem: Environmental > Aquatic > Marine > Wetlands > Sediment ... | reverse complement strand
ATACTCTGGTCGTGTCTGATTGTAAAAGTTCGATAAAATATGTGATACGATACTTGGTAAACCAGCACGCAATAAAATATAAAATTCTATCAACCGTCCTGTTCTTCCATTCCCATCACCAAAAGGTTGTATCCATTCGATATACACATGTGTGACAATTGCCTGGACGACTGAAGTTGCAAAACTTTGCTCCTTATTATGGTCAAAATGAAATTCTTTTCTAACCCAATTGCATAATTTGTCAAGTAACCCGGGCACGTTTTTATAGTCAGGTGGTCTATATGACCCTACATGCCTATTGTCCATTCGGAGCTTACCAGGGATAGCGTCTATATGATCACCTAACCCCTTGCTTATCATCTGATGAAAATTTTTAATCAAATCAGGTGTTATTATCTTGATATTGTTATCAATAATAATCTCTTTTAAAAAAAGATTAAAGGCATTTATTATATTTTTCACCTCGATTTCTTGATATTCCTTGCTCGGTGGTAAGCTCCACCCCTCTTGAATTTTTTCTATTTCATCTTCACTTAATGTATTACCCTCTATCGCGGTTGTTGCCTGAGCGCCTTTGATTAACGAAACTTGCAACAATCTATCTCGATTTTCAGGTTTTAAAGGTATATTTGAAATAGCTTTAACAAAGGCATCACATTGGCCTAATTGATAAACACATTTTTGTGTTAACTCCCAATGTTTACAAAACTTTAAATGTCTATAGTCTTTCATTTGTTCAACCTTTTGTCTATTTTTATTAACAAATAGACTATTGCATTTGTTAATTTTCAAGTCAATAAAATAAGCTTAATACGTTTAAAAGCTTCCTTCTTTGTATATGCTGTGTTTGGAAGCTCATAAAAAAATTGCTGAATCTATATCAGATAGGTTTGACCACCTCGAGAGAAGGCTTGATCAATTAGAGGCTGAATTTTAAGCCGAAGCCCTCAAAATATGCTGGTAATACCCAAAAAAACCTCATTCACCCCTCAATCAACCTGCAACCAATCACCTATCAATCACCCTAAATTTTGACATAGGGTTTAATATTTACAATGATTATCTGGCAAGTACCCCCTCCCACCAGCGTGATTGATGCAAATATGTGTCGGTGCGGTTGCCTAAACTTTATTTAAGAATTAAATTTTTCTCTTAACTTTAATATAGATGTGTTTATTGTTGGCCTTAACCAGTTTTCATATATTTCTGGTATATCATCACCATGAAATTTAAACATGCAATCAATAATTTTATCAATTATTTTGGTGGGTAAAATCGCATTTTTTTTTAATTTATGCCAATCAGAACTGTTAACTATTGCCTCTTTATGAATAGGGTATATCTCAGAAAGAATAATCCATGTTGGTTCTTTGAAGAATGATGTTTCACCTTTTTGCAAGAAATATTCGCCCTGTTCATATAATGGATGTTTAATGCAACCAGGTTGCTTTGTTCTCTTGCTTTCTCGTGCAGTTGTCTTTACAAAAAGGTATTCATCATCTTTAGTTGGCGTGTTTAAAAGGATCAATAACTTATTGCCAGTTTCACCATCATGAAATTTAAAATTTGGGTTGTGATATATTTGCCCTCTCTGAGTCATGCAGAGACTCCAAAAGCGTTATACATTTCTTGACGTTCTTTGTTTCTATCAATAACATCATTAAGCTTTAAACTATTTGCATCATTGTCCAATGCTAATAAATAATCGATTTCAACATCATAACCTTTTTCTTTTATTGTTGTATCCCACGGTGAGTTGTTTAAATGTGTTGAATCAACCATTTCTTCTGCTTTTGAATCTCTAAAAATTTCAACGACTGTATATAGTATTCGTTTTTCTCTTTTTGTCATAAATTTCAAATCAAAATTTTTTAATGGCGCTATCTTCTGCAAATTCCCAGTTTTAACTATTTTTATAGAACTTGCTAAATCAAAGTTCATATTTGAAAGCTCTTTAAACAAAACAGTCGGTACCGGACCCATTTCCCAAGTTGAATAATACAAACCTGTTACAGACTTACCTGTTTCTTTAAAATGCCAAAAATCAAGATAATAAAGCAGTTTCAACAACTTAGTTTTCCCGCAATACTTTGTTTTTTTAGCAAAATAAATTATTGCGTTTATAAGCTTCTCTCTATGATGTGTTAGTATCATCATTTAACCTCTATTAATAATTTATCCACTGCATTTGAGCATATTTGGTTTTAATATGGTTAAGGAATAGCTCAAAACGTGCCATTAAAAACAATCATGAGTTGTCAACTTCGGCACGGATAAATATATTTAATAATAACAAGATAATGCAAAGCCAATGTATAACATTGTACAACATTACATAACATTGTACTCTATTGTGCAATATTGTAGAGCATTGTACTCTATTGCACAACATTGTACCTTATTGTAGTATATTGTATTTTTCAGACATAAAAAAAGCCCATTATCATAATGATAGCAGGCTTTTATATTAGATAATGCCGAAGGCCGGACTTGAACCGGCACGGACGTTGTCCACTACCCCCTCAAGATAGCGTGTCTACCAAGTTCCACCACTTCGGCAAATATTTATTGTGTTTTGGTTTTATCAGGACCTGGAATTTCCAGATCAACAGAAGTTTCTTCCAATGGTTTTTCATTGTCCATGACTGTTGCTTGTTGTGTCACCATTTCTGTTTTTTCTGATGATTGCTGCTTTACAGACTGATTTTGTTCATTTACCTGGGTATCAACCTTCTGAATAGGCTGTTGACCTTGTTGATTCTCAGAATTTTGAACATCACCTTGAACTGGTACTTCATAATCAGTCATTATCGACGATTCATTTCTGTTACCCCACATATAAGTAAGCGAAAAAGTTGTCACCATAAAGATAACAGCAATAACTGTAGTAGACTTACTTAAAAAAGTACTCGCCCCTGTCGTTCCAAAAAGTGTTTGACTGGACCCCCCACCAAATGCAATCCCCATGTCTGCTCCTTTTCCGGTTTGGAGCAAAACAATCATGATTAATGCTATGGCAACAAAAACATGAATAATTGTTATTATGACAGACATTCGTCATCCTAATGAATTGGTTCTTAAACTATGCTTTTAAAATTGAACAATAGCACTGAATTGATCGGCATCAAGACTGGCACCGCCAACCAATGCTCCATCAATATCAGACATAGTCATCAGACCTTTTATGTTATTGGGTTTGACACTTCCTCCATAAAGAATTCTAATGGATGAAGCGACTGAACTATTGTAAATGTCATTTATTCGACTTCTCAAATACGCATGAACTTCCTGTGCTTGCTCATCTGTTGCAGTTTTACCCGTTCCAATTGCCCATACAGGTTCATATGCAATAATGACATTGACGACTTTATCAATAAACACTTCTTGTAAACCAATTTCAATCTGTTTGTCAAGAACAGAAAATGTTTTATTTGAATCTCTTTCCTTTTCTGTTTCTCCAATACAAAAAACAGGTTTTAAATCATTATTAAGAGCCATATGAATTTTTTTATTGATCTGCTCATCTGTTTCTTTGAAATATTGGCGACGTTCAGAATGACCAATAATGACATATGAGCATCCTGAATGAATGAGCATTTCTGCTGAAATTTCACCTGTATATGCACCTTGTTTTTCCCAATGCATATTTTGACCGGCTACCCCTATAGACGTATTTTTTACAATCGGAGTAACGACAGATAATGCGGTAAAAGGTGGCGCAATCATGATATCAACAGTATTAACCTGGCCAACCTGATTTTTTAATTGCTGTGCTGTCAAAATGGCTTCTTCATTGTTTTTGAACATTTTCCAGTTTCCAGCAATTAAGGGCTTTCGATCTGACATTCAAACCTCCTTGTTTATTGATTGCCAATCATCGCAGCAAGATCTACCATTCGTGTTGAATAACCTGTCTCATTATCATACCAGGATAGAACTTTGACCATATTATTAATGACTTGAGTTGTAGGAGCATCGACAATGGAAGATAATGATGACCCATTAAAATCTGAAGACACCAGTGGAACGTCACAAAAACCCAAAATACCTTTGAGCGTTGTTTCAGATGCTTCTTTTAAGGCATTGTTGACTTCAGAAACTGACACATCTGTTTTAGTAATTGTGACAACGACATCAACCAATGATACATTCGGTGTAGGCACTCGAACTGCCAGGCCATTCAATTTTCCAGCAAGTTCTGGTAAGACCAATGCAACTGCCCTTGCAGCGCCTGTTGATGTTGGAATCATCGAAAGTGCTGCTGCTCTCGCGCGGCGAAGATCTTTATGAGGAAAATCCAAAAGACGTTGATCGCCGGTGTATGAATGAATCGTTGTCATCAGTCCTTGCTCAATGCCAAAATTTTCCATTAATACTTTGGCAACCGGTGCAAGACAATTTGTTGTACAAGATGCATTAGAAATGATGTGATGTTGTCTTGGATCATATTGATTGGAATTTACGCCCATGACAATTGTAATATCCGGATTTTCAGCCGGTGCTGAAATAATCACTTTTTTCGCTCCTGCATCAAGATGCTTGGCTGCTGCTTCTCGTTTTCGGAATAAGCCTGTACACTCTGCAACAATATCAATTTCATATGAGTTCCAGGGCAATTCAGAGGGATCTCTTAGTGAAGTAATATTGAGCTGCTGATCTCCCACAATAATGCCATCATTTTCAGCCTTGATGGCCAGATCAAGGTTTCCATGAATAGAATCATATTTTAATAAATGGGCCATGGTTGCAGCATCTGTTAAATCATTAATCGCAACCACGTCAATATCCGGATGGGACATAGCGGCGCGAAAGACCATTCTTCCAATTCTGCCAAATCCATTAATGGCTAATCGAATGCTCATTGAAATCTCCTTCATATCTTGATATTTCTGAAAAAAAACAATATATGTACTATATATTTTCAAATCAATATTTTCGTCAAAAAAAATATTGAATACCAGGTGCATCAAAAATAAAAAAAGATTGAATGAAATTCAGTCTTTTGTCAAGAATAATTGTTCACAGTTATACGAGGAGAATGCCTTATGAATATTGAAATTCTGGCAACCGGTGATGAACTTCTGACAGGTGCGTTGTCAGATACAAATTCAGCTTTTATTGCAGATGGTTTATCGCAAAATCATTTGAAGGTCAACAGACATCATGTGGTTGGTGACGATTTACAAATGATTTCATCTATTTTATCTGAGATTGCTCAACGAACAAATGTACTGATCGTAACCGGCGGTTTGGGGCCTACACATGACGACTTGAGTGCTGAAGCAGCAGCAAAAGCATCAGGTAAAAAGCTTGTGTACAATTCAGATGCCTATAATGCCTTATGTCAGTTTTTCGAACGTATTCAACGGCCCATGAATGAGTCAAACAAAAAACAGGCCTATTTGCCGGAAGGCGCTCAACGTATTCCTAATCCTGTTGGTACAGCATCAGGCTTTATGGCTCAAATTGGAAAATGTCGGTCCTATTTTTTACCTGGTGTTCCTCATGAAATGAAAAAAATGTTCAATGATCATGTTCTTCCCGATATTATTCAACAAACAAATCTTGAAGATCAAAAAACAGGCGCACAAACCATTGTTTGTTTTGGATTAAGTGAATCAGCCATTGGTGATGCTATTAAAGATATATCGCAAAAAATTTCAGGTATTCGCGTCGGAACCCGGTCGAAATTTCCTGAAATACAAATCAAATTATATGCAACAGGAAATAGTCAAGATCATATCAATATGTTATTAAAAAAAGCAGAACAGTTATGCATTGATCGTTTGGGAAAATATATTGTTTCTCTTAATGGGAAATCCATGCAAAAAGTTGTTGGAAATTTATTGAAACAAAGGGGGGCAACGCTTTCAATTGCGGAAAGTTGTACTGGCGGACTGATTGCACATCTTTTGACACAGGTTCCAGGAAGTTCAGATTATTTTTTATGTTCGGCGGTTACTTATGCCAATGATGCCAAAATTAATATCCTTGATGTATCACCGCAAACAATCCAAAAATATGGTGCTGTAAGCCAGGAGACAGTTCAAGAAATGGCTGTTGAAATACGTCAAAAAATGGGGTCTCATTATGCATTAGCAACAAGTGGTATTGCCGGACCAGGAGGCGGAACATCTGAAAAACCTGTCGGAACCCTTTGCATGGCAGTTGCATATGAATCTGGTGTTCATTTTCAAAAAGTAGTTTTACCTTTTGGAACACGAACACAAAAAAAAGAATTGTTTGCTATGGTTGCAATGGATATGTTGAGAAGGACTCTTTTGAACATACCTTATATTTTTGAATAATATTAAAATGGATTGTTATGTTAAAAAGAATTAATATTTCAGGTATTGTAACGTATACAATAATCTTTTTGGTTATTGTTTTTCTCATTTCTTTTGTATTGTTCAAACTATACCCAAAAAAAACAGTTAATTCGCCATCAAATGATAGGCACAAAACTATTCAAAAAACGAGTGCTTCCACTGAAACAGAGACATCTCAAACTCAGGCAATATCCAGCACTGCTTCAAAACCAACTGATCACCAAAAGGAAAAAAATAAACCCTCCTCAAAACAATTACCATCAGAGTCAACATCAAAATCAACAGCAGCTAAAAAACATAATCACATAAATGATCACCCCCAAAAAAAAGACATTCGTAAAGATGTAAATAAGACCAAAGTTATTCAATACGAAACTGTCAGGGATGAAAAAAAACATCCTGATCATGCGCTTATGAAAAAACGTAAAGAGTTCTTTGGTATTGAAAAAAGTCTTGATATGATTATTCGTTCTGATGAAAAAGTTCAGGTTGGTGATTCGATTGCACCCATCAAAAAAATTGCTGACCGGTTACAATTGAATCAGGGAAAAATTATTGAAAATGATTTGACTGATCCTTTTCATCCGGACAGTGAAACAACGCATGATTTTAATCAGCAAAAAAGCATTGAATCCATTGATAAACAAGCTGATAAAGCATTTCAATTTCCTATAACGAACCAACAAGAAAGCAGGGAACCATCTGCTCTGCCATCACAAAAACAGCAAAAAACTCCGGAAACCAATAAAATTTCAACAAAACAATCTTTTCCCATTGAACTGGGAAAACCAAAACCCATTCAAAAAAAAGTACCAGATCAACCTATGGAACGTCTCCAATTTGTTCCTGGCTATTCATTTATAAGAGACAAGAAAGCTAAAACATCCCCCAAACAACCGGAAAATAATCTGTCCCCTTCTATACCAAGCACAATTTATTCAGTAGGAGATATTTCGCCAGAAACACGTCTAGACGTGTATCCACCGACCACCCCCAAACCATATGAAAAAAGTACATATCTGGGTATACGTGTGGTCAGGCCTGGCGCTAATATATGGGAAATTCATTTTGATTTACTGAGAGAATATTTTAATTCAAGAGATATCAAGATCTCGCCTTTAGCAGATGAACCTAAAAAAAGTGGCGAAAGTTCAGGCGTAGGAAAAATATTGAAATTTTCTGAACAATTGGTCAATATATATAATCTTGAAACCCAAACTTTTGAGAATAATCTTGATGTCATTCACCCTATGTCTGTTATTGTTATATATAATATGACACAAATTTTTGGCATTTTGGATCAGATTGATTATTCTGTAATTGATCGAATCGAATTTGATGGCGAATCCCTGTGGGTGCCATCTCAATAACAAAAAAAAATGGATAATAATAAATTATGGATATTGCAACTTATTCTGATAATCAGCCGATACCATCGATTGTAGAACAACGATTGAATGAACTGAAACAGCTTCGCAAAGATTTGATTGGCCTATCACCTGAAAAAGCACTGGATATGATTATTTCTTGCGATCAATCTCTACCCCTGGTTCATTCTATTCCTGCGCAAGATTTGTTGATGTTGGTTCATGAAATCGGGCCAGAGGATGCCTTACCACTCCTTTCATTGGCATCAAATAAGCAGTGGCAGTATATGATCGATATACAGATATGGAAACGAGATCGATTGTGCATGAATGAAACCACAAAATGGCTTTATTACATGATGAAAGCAGATCCCGGTCGGTTTATTAACTGGTTTTTAAATGAAGACCCCAAATTTTTGTATTTTTATCTTTACCAAAATCTCGATATCATTGGACTTCAAGAAAATGAGGATTTCTCGGATCTACCAGACTCGTTTTTTACCTTAGATGACATCTATTATATTTCTTTATCTGATTATCGTCTGGAAAAGCATCTGGATCGAGAAACCGATGAATTAAGAGAAGAATTGATTGTTGAATTTTTGAAACGTTTGGCTGCATATGATCATCATGAGTATCAAAAAGTCTTGAACCATATTTCTTCTGTCGTACCTGCTGAGTTTGAAGAAGAAAGTTTTCGATTGAAAAATATTCATCTTGAATCTTTTGGATTTTTACCTTTTGAAGAAGCTATTGGTATCTATCAATCCATTCCTGAAAAACAATTTTTGAAGAAAAAATCCCAGATTATTGCCCCTTCTTCAAATCAAGCCAATATACCACAGTATCCCATTCAAATTATGGCACGAGATAACTATTTTTCCGAAGCTCTCATGCTTATGGAATTAGATGACAATCTTTCTGAGTTACATTTGCATTTTGCAAATTTATGTAATCAAATTATTTCTGCAGATGCTATTTCTGTTACATCCAGAGATATTCTTAATAAAGTGGTCAGTAAAGCTTGTGGGTATATTCATATTGCTATTGAGGACTTACTTGATGGTAATCCTCCCGATTCCTTGCATTTAAAACAAATCGTGCAGAACTATCCAATCAAGCCTCTTTTTCAATGGGGGTACAGCAAAATTCTGGCAGTCAAGTGGAAAGCAGATTCCTGGTATCGAAATAGTTTTGTCAGAGAAAAAGGGCTTCCACTTGATTTTTGGGGTGAAAATTGGCTTGGTGTATTGGGTGGTTTATTATTGAAACGTCCGAGATATTTTGCGGCATTAGAAAATGGCGAATTATACAGAGAATTTCAAAAAATGGCAGAAATTCAAAAAGCTGAAGAGTCACTCTCTCAAATCATTGCAATGGATGAGATGATTTCTTTTTTTAAGGTCAATCTCTGTCCTGTAAAAGGTTATCAGTTGACCTTTCAGAATTTTCTTTTAACTCTTTTTGCCCGGCACCTTCTTTCATTGTCATTTACTCTCGAACCCATTCCGCTGACAAGTTTTAAACCCTTTTATGATTCCATGTGGTCACCTGATGACAGCCCTCCATATAAACATATGCAACCAAATTTCAAACAATCTTTTTTAAATTGGTTTTCCAGTCAAACTCGTTTTGATAAAGCATATATTTACAATCGTCTTGGTTCTGTTATAGACCATTTGTTTGATAACATTTTATCAGAACTTGGAAATGTTCCTTTTCAATCATTAGATCCGAGACATGTTTATTTGTTTATGTTATCATTTTTTTAAGATTAATATTATGATATTTTTTTACGAAATAACAGGTTTTTATTGTGAATATTGAACAACTCATCAAAAATGGTGAAAGCAAACTGCTTGAATTTAAAGAAAGGCTGCCCAAAGGAGCACAGATTGTAAAAACAGCCATTGCTTTTGCCAACACCGCTGGTGGAAAAATATTAATTGGAATAGAAGATCAAACGCATAAAATTATAGGTATTTCTGATGATCAATTACTGAAAATGGAAGAAAAAATCAGCAATATGATTTATGATTCCTGTGCTCCTATCATTGTTCCTGATATTTATCATATCAATATATCAAACAAAAATATTGTGGTCATTGATATTCATCGAGGTTACGACAAACCCTACTATCTAAAATCAAAAGGCAAAGAAAAAGGCGCTTTTATCCGACTGGGAAATACAAACAAACTTGCAGATGCCAAACATCTATTACTTCTTGAAATGGAAAAAAGAAATATTTCATATGACCGATTCCTTAAATATGATGAAGATTTTGCGAAATACACATTCAATCTTTTGAAATTAAAAATGACAGAACTGGGTAAAACCTTTAACCCAACCCATCTTGAAAATACTGAACTGATTGTCAAAGAAAACAATAAAAAATTTTTAACCCTGGCTGGCGTTTTAATTGGCAGCGAATCACTACAATTTACACCTTTTGAGTATGCAATCATTAAATGTGCACGATTTAAAGGGACCGAATCAATTGAATTCATTGATCGATATGAGTGTAATACCAATATAGTTGCACATGTTGATGAAGTTATGAATTTTATCAAACGCAATATAAGACTTTCAGGTAAAATAACAGAAACTAAACGTATTGATGTTTATGAATATCCCCTGGAGGTTTTACGTGAAGCGGTTATTAATGCGATTGTTCATCGTGATTATAGCATGGATGATGTTGATATTAAAGTATCCATATTTGATGATCGGATTGAAATATTAAGTCCAGGATCATTGCCTGCTGATTTGACTATCCATGATTTGGGAACAGGAAAATCAAGAATTCGAAATATCATTATTGCACGCATATTCAAAGAGTTACACTTGATTGAACAATGGGGGTCTGGTATAAAACGAATGATATATCTTTGTAAATTAAACAATGTACCTCCTCCAATATTTGAAGATTTAACTGATTTTATTAAAATAACATTTCTATCAAATTCAAATAATAGTTTGGACAATAAAGTAAATGGCGGAGTAAATGGCGGAGTAAATGGCGGAGTAAATGGCGGAGTAAATGGCGGAGTAAATGGCGGAGTAAATAATAATCAAAACGATATAGA
>Ga0272440_1003967_pt1 | contig 10784 bp, 3 predicted proteins | sample SSMMMBAug17_FD_192440 | JGI IMG/M metagenome (GOLD analysis project Ga0272440, IMG submission 192440) | Marine sediment archaeal communities from Little Sippewissett salt marsh, Falmouth, MA, United States - SSM-MMB-Aug17 | ecosystem: Environmental > Aquatic > Marine > Wetlands > Sediment ... | reverse complement strand
TGGCTGTCACAAATTTTGCAGCCCTTCCGATAACATTGTAAATTAGTTGTCGTAGGTTTCGTGCATTAACAAAAAAATGGATATAAGTTAAGGCAAAATTAGTGCCAGCTTCTTTGTTGCCTGTTACACAGGACGCCAAAAGCTGAGCGGTTTTTTCCAGTTTTTTATTTTTCGGCTAAAGATCGTTATTGTTTCAAAAGTATAACCTTTTTGCTTTTGCCGCCTGTGAGCTTAATGATATCAGGCGCAAAACAGTAATTATTATACCATTGTTTCAGAAAATTTCCAAGTCAATAGAAAGGTTTTTCTACATTACAAACGAATCAAACAAACTGCAAAAAAACCATCCATTAAATGAAGATCCGGACGAAAATAATAGAGCCCATCTTTATCAATAAAAGACGAAAGGATTGACTTGCTCTCTTTGTCAATAACAAAATTTTTGTTTTGAGATAAAAAATTCTTCACAACTTGATACGTTTCTTCCGGCTCTAATGAACAAACACAATAGATAAGTTTGCCTTTCGGCTTAACATGCATAGAAATAATTTTGAGCAATTCTTTTTGAATGATTGCATTTTGCAAGATATGTTCTTTGGATTTTTTCCATTTCATATCCGGGTGACGTCGGATTACCCCCAAACCAGAGCAAGGCGCATCAAGTAACACACGATCAAACAAGCGACCTTTCAAGTCTTTTTTCCATCGATGTTGACAACATGAAACAATTGATACGCCCAAACGTTTCATTTCATCAGTCAAAATGCCCAGCTTATCATTAGATCTATCAACGGCCAGTATTGTCCCACGATTATTCATACATTGTGCAAGATGCCCGGTTTTCCCCCCTCTACCCGCGCATGCATCAAGAATCGTTTCGCCAGGCTGTGGAGAAACAAGTAATCCAATTAGTTGAGAAGCTTCGTCCTGCACCTGATAAAATCCTTTTTGAAATAACTCCGAATTTCCAATTGCTAATTGAAGGTTTGATAAACGGATCCCATCAGGTGCATGTAATGTTTTTTCAATAATCTGAGCAGAGGAACTTAGTTTTTTGATTAGCGGAGAACGTTCAATTTTAAGCGTATTTGTCCTAATAATAATTGGTGGCACAATGTTTTCAGAATCACACAAATCTTTGGCTATCTTTATCCCCCAGTATTCAATCCAACGTTGAACCATCCATTTGGGGTAAGCGTATTTTAAAGACAAAAATTGAGTTATTTGCGTAGATTGATCCGGCCATTTAATCGTCTCTTTTGATCGTGCCGCTTCTCTCAATATGCCATTAACAAAACGGGCCAAATAATTTGGTGCAAAGATATGAACGAGTTCAACAGATGAATTAACAGCCGCATGTTCTGGAATTCGATCCATAAAATTCATTTGAAAGACCCCCATCCGCACTGTATTTAAAATGGGAAGTGATATCTTTGAAATAGAAATATGCGATATTTGTTGGATAATATTATCAAGATTGGATCGCCAACGAATAACTCCATAAACCAGAGAATGTATTAATGCGCGATCTCTTTGATCATAAGCAGATATTTGATCAAATTCATGCCTCATAAGATTATCTAAGAGTATATCGCACCGATGAAATTCATTTAAAATGTATAATGCCATCGCCCTTGGATTTTTTTTTACGAATTTACTAATTGTTTTCTGAATGGATTGTGTATTATTTTTCATTGACACCCCTAAATACTCGACAGTCATAAATTATATCTACTTGCTTAAAATGTAGATATTGGCATAAGCTTTTTTTAGCCCTTATGTTGCCAAAAAAATTATGTTGCCAAACAATTAATATTCAAACTCTGAATTTTGCGCAACCCTTTTATTATTTCCCCTGAAAAAAAACAAAAATTCCGCCTGAAATGCAATTCCTAACCCGCTCACAAATCATCAATTCATTCCAGATCCGCATTTTTTTTTGGGGATCAGGTCAGGGCTTTAGCCGGCTTTAGCCCCATGCGGACATGGGTTTGCCGGAATTAAAATTTTCAATGATAGTACCGACTTTTTGGGAATGCGCCCTTATTAATTATTATATTTCGTAATCTTTCTGCTTTTGTTGAATAATTAATTAACAATTAAGATGCGATCCCTGACACACTTCAGCAATTCTTTTCAAAACCGATACACATATTAATGCACTTGAAACCAATTAATCAGGGAAAGGAGCAAAGCAATGCAAACAACATCCAAAAAAACTTTAACATTTTTTTTCATTAGTTTTTTACTTTTTTCTTTTCCGATTCAGGCATCATTTGTTCGCCAATTTTCCAAATCCCAAATAGATTACAATAATGATGCGAAAATTTCCCTTGATGATGCCATCATTGCATTAAAAGAAATTGCAAAGCTTGAAAATACTGATGATGTTCAGTTTAATAATCTCCTAAGCATTCTTCAAATAATATCAGGCGGTATAGGTTCTAATAAAGTACCGGCTGCAGTTCTTTTAATCAAGGAAAAATCTGGAAAATTCCAATTTCACGTCCCTGTATCAATTGTTTGCACATTTGAACAAGGGCACGTTTCACCTGATAAAACATTATATGTATTACCTGTAAACAGTCGTTTAAGGGCAATTTCTTCTCAAATCCCTGCTCAAATGAATGAGACTGAAACTTATGGCGATGGTTCTGTTAAAAGGGCGATGGTGACATTCATGCTCCCTCAGATCAATCCAAATGAGCAACAGACCATTGAACTAATTGCTTCTGATCAAACTAATAATAATCCGCCTATCTCCCTCGAAAATATATTAAATTCAAGCTTTGATTCATGTATTGAGTTGGTTCAAAATGAAAAAAAAATGAAAGCATCCCTTTTGAACTTTATAAACAATAATTCAGTTCAGGAAATATTTTCAGGGCCAATCTGCTCAAAATGGTTGATATCAGGTCCCTTTATTGGCGCTGATGCTTCCAGTCAATCAATTAATGCCAGATTCCAGCTTGTTGCCTATAAAGGGTGTGAGCATATTCGCGTTGATGCTTGTGTAATAAATGAAATGACACCCATTCCCGGTCAATACTCATTTTATTATGATTTAAAAATGTCTGTTGGCAATATGTCATATGTTCGAAAAAATTTGCCCTTGCCCCCATTCACCAATTGGACAAAAATAATGTGGTGGGGACAGCAGCCATCAATTGATATTGTGGATGGTGGATTTGATCCATTTTATGAAAAAAAAATTGTTGAAACGATCATGTCAGAAACATCAATTTCGAATATTTCAAACATTCCAGTGACTTTTGGTCATGTGTTTAAAAAAGGCGATATTCAACCCGAACATCAACTGAAAGTGACATCAGATAATGTCAGTCAAATTCCTTTTCAATTAGATAAAAAAGCATATTATAAGGATGGATCTTTGCGTCATGGCATTATCAGTATGATTATTCCCTTTATTTCTGTAGGCGCCAGTAAAACGTTTTCTTTGTCTGTTCACTATGCTGATTCTGATAAAACAAATAACGCGATAACACGTTCAGAAATTATTCAATCAACATATAATTTAATCGTGAGTATCATTATTGATGGTAAAAAATATCAGGCACAGTCTAAACCATTATTAGAGAATAGTCACGTATTTACCTGGTTATCCGGGCCAGTGGCAAAGGAATGGCATGTAACAACACCATTGCAATCAGCAGATAAAAAAAATCATCCCCATTTAACCGCTCATTTTTATATCCGCGCGTATTCAGGATCGCCCTGGGTGAGAACATCGGTTATTATTGAAAATAATTGGACATTTGTTGATGCACCTCAAAATTTTACTTATGACCTGACAATTGCTACTGACACACAAACTGTCTATCAACAAGATGCCTTGACACATTTTAATCATGCGCGCCTCAGAAAAGTTTTTTGGCAAAATATGAATTCAACAGACATTTTGGTGCGGCAACCCATTCATATTCAGCATGATATTCAATATTTGATGGCAACAAAAGCCATTCCAAATTTTGAGCATGTTCTCATTGGCAATATTCCAGAATCTGAACGTAACCAAACATACAATAGTTGGCTATCTCACAATGCGCCCATGTCTGCGGGGCTTATCAACAACTGGTCGTATGGGTATGAAATGTGGCCTGTATTAAAATGGACAGGACAATATTTGCTCAGTATGGATGCACGACTCAAAGATGTCATGATTGGTAATGCAGAACTATCCGGTAGCTTTCCTTTACATTATAGAGATACAAACACCTTGCTTCCTGTTTCTATTGATGATTATCCGCATTGCACCACTCATTGGAAAGATACGACCCATCCGGAAACCGGCCTTTCCGAAGCACCGAAAAAATGTCCTGATGGCGCGGATTGCGATACACCGCATCTGATTGACCCGGGACGTAAACCTGCATATACCTTTATTCCTTATATGCTTACCGGAGACTATTATTTTCTTGAAGAACTACATTTCTGGGCAAATTATTGTTTTTTAAATGAAACCCTGTCTAACAGAAACGATTCAAAAGGCATTGTAAAAGGAGATCTCGGAAATATGGCGTTTTCTATCCGAACCATCGGTCAGGCCGCATATATTACGCCTGAAGATCATCCCTTAAAGCCTTACTTTACAAACAAATTGCTGAACAATATAAATGCATATCATCAAACATATTTAGAAGACGCTTACAATCCTTCAGGTTCAGCCACACTGAATAATGGAAAAAGCATTGTACATAAAGATGATTATTTTACCTGGTCATTGGGTTATTTACTTGATTTGGATTTTACCGCTGTGTACCCACTTCTCTCGTGGAAAACAGCTTTTCCTGTGCTTCGATTGACCAGTGGAAACGACTTCTGTTGGATTTTTGCCTCAAATCCTTTTCTTCAGGTGGCGGATAGTAAAACTGGAAGCGCCTATGATACAATGAAAGATGTTTACGACCAAAGCAAACTGTCGGGTTTTCTGGATGATGGCGGATTTGAATGCAATTCACAGGAAATGGCAGACGATTTAAAAGCAAATGGTAAAATCAATTATGGAATAATTGGTGAAATGATTGGCAAGCCCTGGGCATCGTCCCAACCGGCAATGATACAGCCCGCTCTGGCTGTTGCTGTGGATGCTGGTACAAGTAATGCAAATGATGCCTGGAATCAATACACTTCACGCTCAGTCATTCCGGATTACGCTGGTTCAGGAACCCCCAATTATGATATTTTTCCCAGAAAGTATTATTTTTCTTCTGAAGACACCGATCAAGATGGTATCATTGATGGTCTTGATGAATGCCCTGACACCCCACAAAACACATCTGTTAACAGAATCGGATGTATCAACAAAGATTCAGACAATGATGGCATCTTTGATTATTTTGATGCCTGTCCTGATTCACCAGCAAATGCAGCGATAAATGCCATTGGATGTCATGATCCCAATCAAGAAGAACCTGTTTTAGATTCTGACAATGATGGTGTTCTTGATGATGCGGATCAATGCCCATTTACACCTGTGGATCAAAAAGTGGATGCTTTTGGTTGTCCCATTCCTGAAACCGGACGAATTTTTGAGGTTGGTGCGGGCATGCCCTATACCTGTATCACCAATTGCCCCACTTTTGATCTGATGCCTGGTGATGAGATTCGTGTCTATTATCAAGAACATGCCTACGCGGATAAATTTTTAATTCTGGGTGAAGGAACAATCGATCAGCCCATCAAAATTATTGGTATTCCTGATGCCTCAGGAGAAATGCCTGTTCTTGATGGGGCAAATGCTGTTTGTACATCTGATTATATCGGTTCCAATGAAGATCGACAGGTTATAAAACTTGGTCAGGCAGATGACATGGCCAGTTATATTATTATTGATGGCTTTGAAATTCGAAATGCCAACAATACCAACTCATTTGTCAATGCCAGTGGAAATAATCAGGCATATAATGATAATGCCAGTGCCATTCGTGTTGAAAATGGCAGTCATATTACTATTCGAAACTGTATTGTTCACCATAATGGAAATGGCATTCAAACCGGTAAAAACACGCATAATGTATTGATTGAATCCTGTCAGATATATCAAAATGGCGTATGTCAATGGGAAAATTCATATATCCATAATATGTATCTTTCTGGACGAAATGGTAATACAATTACTGTTCAATACAGCTATATTGGTGAATTACTCAGCCAGGGGCAGCAAGTAAAATCAAGGGCAGAAAAATTTGTTTTCAGATATAACTGGCTTGAGGGCGGAAGAAATGCCCAAATGGATCTGGTGGAAGATTATGAAGTTTCCAACACAATTCCTTATGATGCCTATGTTTATGGCAATGTGATTATAAAGCCCGATCCCTCAGACAATTCAGTGATGATCCATTTTGGTGGAGATCAGCCAGATACCAGTCGAATGGGTACGCTTCATTTTTATCATAATACCTGCGTGATCAAAGATACCAAAACCTGGGAAAGTCGAAGAATTTTTAAAATTTCCAGTGAAAACGCGCATGTCATTGCCAATAATAATATTTTTTATCTGGCAACACCAACGACCTATGAACTGCTCGCTGGATCATTAAATTTAAGCGGCACAAATAACTGGTTGGCTCAATCAATTACAAACACAGCCCATTTCAACGAATCCATTGTTGGAGCATCCCCGGACTTTGTTGATTCAGCAAATGATAACTATCATTTATTGCCAGCATCATCATGTAAAGATGCCGCTGTAAATGATATTTTCCCGGAAGAGTTGGCACCTGTATATCAATATCAAAAACATGCCGATTATATTGATCGTGTGATCATTGATAGTTCTCCCGATATGGGTGCATTTGAGCAGGGGATAACATCTTCGGTTGACACCATTGAAACTGATAAAGACAATGATGGCATTATCGATCATGAAGACCTCTGCCCCAATACAACACCAGAGATGCAGGTGGATGATAATGGCTGTATGGTAAAACTTCCGAAACATCGGATATTTTTATCATTTGATTCTGAAACAGGCGATATCAAGGATGGTTTTGACCATTGGGAGTATCGAAGCCCGGAAAAAGATCCTGTCTACAAAATGCATGAAGTCGGCGGATTTTATTCAAGACCAGATTCCCAAGGCTTTCATCGCGCCTTTTTTCCATATAAAAATATCAGTAGACCGCGAGTAATGCGATATGGATATCTTGATATGAATACCGAAATTCCTGTACGAGGCTCTGGATGCTTAAAATTTGTGTTTACCGGTGGTGCGTATTTAAACAATGAAAATAGCATTGAATATTCGGGCCTGGAACTTTTTTACAAAAAACAGTTTGATAGCTATATGGATTCAGGAAAATCTCCTTACGCACCAATTCCTTTATTTGCGGATGAACAATTTTATGTCAAATTTACTGATTCAAAAACCCGATCTTTTGAAGAAGCCCAGGGCGCTGATCGGCTGAGTTTATGGATTTATCTCCCAAAAGGGTCTCATGAAAACTCACCTTTTCCCATTCGGACAATTCAATATTATCCCTATATTGAGACCAGTGTAGCGGATCATTACTACCATTGGTTAACCAATATTGGAATGGGCGGATGGACCCATCTTGTTATTGATGCCCATCCGCAACGAAATAATACAGGCGCGCCTGTTGATGAAAATGGAAATCCACTTCCATATGAATACTACCGCGTCGGCGGACATGATTATCCTGGCAATGGCGTTGAATACTTCAATAAAACAGTTGCTTTTGCCATTCGACTTCAATTAGGGGATTATCATTTTCCAACACCTGTTTACCTGGATCATTTTACTTTTTTCAAGTCCACGCAACCGGAAAATGATGAAACCATCTCCAACCTCGGTGTGGGCTATAATCCAGATACACATGAATTTGATATTGGTTTTTGTGATAAATATCGTGGGAATGGATGCCATGCAACCTATGAAGTGCGTTATTCATTCAGGCCTATTACCAATGCCAGTTATCCAAAAACAAAGCCTTGTACAGTTGTACAGGCGCCCAATCTGGATTTTGCTTATACAACAGACATTAAAGGACAGATTAAAAAACCAGTCACCGGATATAATCAATTGTGGGGTTTATTGAAATTGGCACCTGAGGATGAACAACAATTAAAACATGGCACCAAAATTTATTTTGCCCTTAAAGATGTATCAAACAGAACCTATCCAGATAGAGATCCTTATGATGACGAATTGGTTGAAGTCGAAAATGTTGGTCAGGTTCGACGTATTGACTTGATCAAAACCATTTCATATGAAATTATTGATCTGTCAGATTCATGTGCTTTTTGATACTTCCCAGACGTGAACATATGCTCTGTCGCAATGATGGGACGGGCAATACAGCATAAGGTAATCGTTGCTATATGAAATATTATGTAAAAAGCTGTCTATTCATTTTAATAATATTCATATGTATGACTTCATGGATATTTTTAAACAAAAACCATGATGCATCAAATAAAAATTTACTTCAGGATGAATTTTTTAGTCATCAAATGAAAGACAATACAAAAGATAAAACATTACAAGTAGAAATTAAACAAGAATCAGATTTGAACAAAAAAAATGTATCAGAAATAGAGCGTATTGATCCAGCTCATAAATCAACGACAAACAACACATTGAATGCGCTTCGATTTGATAAAAAATTAGCAGATCCAATGGTAATCAAAGAAAGAGATGCCTCTCCACTTGAGAAACAAGAGATGATTGACCAACGTATTCTAAATGGCGACAGATTTATGGCTGATGGAAACTATGAGCGTGCAATCAACGAATATAATAAAGCCATAGAAGAAAATCCTGATGATTACCGCTTATATCATAAACGAGCTGATTCATATGCGAAGTCCGGACAATTTGAAAACGCTATAGATGACTATAACAAGGTTATCAGTTTAAATCCAGGTTCAAATAAACACGTCTATCTGCAAAGAGGTAATGCGCACAGGGCCTTTGGCAATTATGAGGAAGCTGTTAATGATTATAATACATTTATTTCCTCAGCCCCTCTGCATGGTTCTGAAAATCAGGCATACGCAGAGGCCTCTTACAATCGGGGTCAAGCATATAATGAATTAAAGCAGTTTCATAAAGCGATTGAAGATTTAAATCGGACGATTGAAATTGATCCGAATTATGTAGAAGCATATGTGAGTCGATCAGCTGCTTATGGAAATGTTGGATTGTATGATAAGGCAATTGAAGACAGCTCATATGCCATTTTATTATCTCCAAACACAAATTCATCTGCTTATTTGAATAGAGGTGCTGCATATACAGAGCTTGGTCGATATGAAGAAGCACTTGAAGACTATAATCAAGCAATTATTATTTCTCCTGATTCTGTAGAAAGCTACTACAATCGAGGAAATGTATTCAAACAAATGGGAGATTATGATCAAGCAATTGCAGACTATAATGAAGCAATCAGTCAGAACCCAAATCTTGCACTGGCCTATTTTCATAGAGGAGATGCATATGATAAGTCTGGTCAGTATGACCTGGCACTTGAGGATACCAATAAAGCCATCGAATTAAATCCGAATCTTTCTGAAGCCCATAGTAAACGTGGAAATCTGTATAGCAGTACAGATCAATATGACAAGGCAATTCAAAGCTATACAAAATCTCTTGAATTAAATCCAAATGATTCAGAAGCATATTATAACAGGGCAAATGCATATAGCAAATCAGAACAATATGATAAAGCGATAAATGATTATAATCAGTCAATTCTTATCGATTCAAGCAATAATCAGGCATACTTTAATAGAGGGAATGCTTATAGAGAATCCGAACAATATGAAGCGGCCATAGAAGACTATAGTCAAGTAATTGAAACAAACCCTGATGATACCGCTTCCTATTACAGAAGAGCGCAATCATATTATGAGTTAAAAAATTATGATCAGGCGATTATGGATTTGAACACTGCAATAGAACTCAATCCCAGTTTATCTGGTGCATATTCCAGTCGTGGCGCAAACTATAGCAGCATTGGAGACTATGAAAGCGCGATAGCAGATTGTTCAAAAGCTATTGAATTGAAGGATGATGATGCAGCAGCATATAACAACAGAGGTGTTGCGTATGTATATGTTGATGCATATGAAAAAGCCATTGTAGACCTTGAAAAGGCCATAACAATAAATCCAGATTATCCAGAGGCATATCATAATTTGGGAATGACGTATTTTAAAACTCAAGAATTAAGCAAAGCCTGTTATCATTTAAAAAAATCATGTGAATTGGGTGACTGTAATGGAATAAAAAAATTAAAGACTATTTGTAACTAAAGACGCTAATACCTCACTAATCAATTTACCTTTACTACTATAGCATGGGATTACCAGTTTTGATGGCATATCCTTTTTTGCTGGCAAACATGCTGCACATACCAGCCCAGGGCAACGCCTTACTTAATTGTTGACAAAACGTTAAATTGCTGATTGTATAAGATATGGCACGAATCGCAAGAGCAGTAGCGCCTGGATGAAAAATCACTCAACCAGTTATTGTTTGGTATTTAACCTATTAAGTTCAGAATTATGTTGTTTTCAGAGATTTCCTTCGCATGGGTCTATGGGGCAAAGCCCACTTTAGTATGCTTAACCCGAATAAGGAGAAAAAACGATGAATCAACCCGATAACTTAAATTTATTGCCTCTTAATATATCATCATTTAATAAAATCTATGATTACAACATGATTTATGTGGATAAAACCCCTTTGATTCATTCCTTGATATGCAGACCGGGGCAGTATTTTTTATCCCGACCCAGAC
>Ga0272440_1003966_pt1 | contig 10785 bp, 10 predicted proteins | sample SSMMMBAug17_FD_192440 | JGI IMG/M metagenome (GOLD analysis project Ga0272440, IMG submission 192440) | Marine sediment archaeal communities from Little Sippewissett salt marsh, Falmouth, MA, United States - SSM-MMB-Aug17 | ecosystem: Environmental > Aquatic > Marine > Wetlands > Sediment ... | reverse complement strand
TACCTGCATCGACACTATAGAGTAACTTATCATAAAGTGCTCCACGTTTACCACCATCATAGAGTGTGTATTGCAAAGAGGCTGAAGCTCTGAGAGTATTCCTCGCTGTTGCAGGTGTCTCTTCTAAGTTATTTGCATATGAGCCTGCAACATTCACAACTGGCAGGTAGCTGCTTTTTGTACTCTCATAAAGCTTCTCTTTTGCTTTTAGAGCAAAATCAGCCGCTGCGACGACTCTGTTTTTTTGAGAAATCTCTACAAGCTCTTTAAGGGTATAAGCATGTAAAAAGAGTGGGAAGCATAGTAAGGGAATAATAACCTTCAAGTACTCTCCTTAAAATTTATTTTGAGAAATGTTATCATAAAGACCCTTACGTAAGGTAATAGTCTTTATGAAAAGAGTAGATAAGAAGATGAAAAAAGGGCTTAGAGCTTAATAATAGTTATAACAAGTTCTCCAACCTCAAAGCCAAATTTTTTCATCTTCGAGTGGTTGATGATGACTCCATCCTCTTGAAGATGCAGCCAGTCTCTTACATCAATGTCGATGGTGCCATCACCATAAGGCACACGCATGGTGTAGTCTATCATGACCGTATTTCCGTTTGCTATCATTGGAGCTTCCCCCACTATGTCACCAGCTGTTCCTATGAACTTTTTAGCATCATCGGTTGGTTTGAGAGTCCAGACTCTATGCTGTTTTTCTCCATCGTTATAAACGAAGTGTTCATCGAGCGTTCCCACTCCATCTGCATCCCAGCTTCCAACTAAGTCACCTGTGAAACTGCGGATGATTTTTCCGCTTGAGTCTTTGACTATACCGTAAGCTTTGAGTTTACCATTGAAGTACTCTTGTGGTACGAACTCAGGCTTTGCATCTGTAAAATCCTCAATCTGCATCCCTGAACACCCTATGAAAAAAAGTGCCATAAGTGTTGTTAAAAAAGTTTTTATTATCATGCTACAAGTCCTCTGTTTAAATCCATGTTTTGATCTCTTGAAAAGACGACTTGTACTAGACCAATGTTACGTGTTATGAATGCCGCTTCACAGTAATTCAGATACATTTTCCACATACGAATAAAGTAGTCATCAAAACCGAGCTCTTTTACTTGAGGAAGTTTTTTACTGAAGTTCTCATCCCATGCACGAAGTGTTTTTGCATAATCCTCTGCGAACTCCTCCATATGTACAAGGTTGAGTCTTGTATGTTTTGATGTTACCTCTAAAAGTTTACTTACACTTGGTAGGTGCCCACCAGGAAAGATGTACTTTTGAATAAAGTCCGTTCCCTTTGAGTAAGCCTCATAACGCTGGTCAGGAATGGTAATAATCTGCATAGCTAGCACACCACTTGGCTTTAAAAGTGACTCACATTTTTTAAAAAATACATCAAAGTACTCAGCCCCGACTGCTTCAAACATCTCTATAGATATAATGGCATCAAAACTCCCCTCTAAATCACGGTAGTCTCTTAAAAGTACATCAACTTGCTTCTCCACCTCTTCAACTTTAAAACGCTCATGACAGAGTGCTTTTTGCTCTTTTGAGAGAGTTACGGTAGTCACATCACAGCCCATTTTTGCCAAATGAATTGCCATAGCACCCCAGCCTGAGCCTATCTCTAATACTTTTGCACCCTCTTTAAGACGCAACTTACGTGCTAAATGTTCTATCTTTCTTTTTTGGGCTGAGTGCAAATCCTCTTGGGGGTGTTCAAAGATGGCGCTGGAGTACATCATAGTATCATCAAGCATCAACTTAAAAAATTCATTAGAGAGATCATAATGCTGGGAAATATTTTTACGTGCACGTGTTTTTGAGTTCTTACGTAAGAGGTGTTTTACTCTGTTGGCTATACCAAAAAAGTTTCCTAGCTTATACTTGGCATAATCATCACTCTTTACTTGAAGTTTATGCGAATTCAGTAGTGCGAGTTTTATAAGCTCTGTTAGTTCTGGAGTGTCAAAGTCACCATCCATGTAACTCTCAGCAAAACCAATATCACCATATAAAGCAAGTCTTCTAAAAAAATCTGCTCTGTGAATCTCTAAAGATACACATGGGAGTGAACCATCGCCATAACTCTTTAAACTTCCATCTGGGTATGTGACAAGTAGCGTTCCCTTTTCTAATTTTTGTAGATACTTATCACCCATTTTCAACCATAAACCTTTCATTTTTAATACCTCCTTATTTGATCTTGTGGTGTAACGCTTTGAAATTCAATTCCCTTTACGTAAAGCAGTAGTGACTGCCAGAGTGTACGGGTAACAACACGAAAAGTAAAAAAGAGATGTCTAAAAAAGAGTCCTCTTGCAGCTGAAGTAGTAAACATTTTTGCCTTTGTTGTAAGTCTTGCAACAAGCTTTTTTGCATTCTCTTCATAAAGAGTAATAGAGAGATTAAACGTATCTTTGTTGTACTCCATTACAAACTTGTAGAGTCCATCACGTTTTAAAAAAGGAGAGACATACATATCTTTAAAAACACTCCCGCTGTATCGCTCTTTGCTCTCCTCTTGGAGTGTTACAGGATAAACAATACGTCCGCCATTATAGTTATGAACCTCGACAAGCATATGTACCGGTTTTTTATCAGCATCAAAGAGCACTAAAACACTTATGGGATTAAATACAAAGTTCATCATTCTAGGAAGTGTTAAAAAACGCATAGATGCGGGTTTAGGAAGGGAAAACTCCTTTAAAATAGCATCAATATTTTCTAAAAAGTTTTCCCCTTTACCAAAGTGGTCTTTTGCATTAAATGTCAAAAGATTTGATTTGAGTGTATGCAGGGAGTTAGGGTCAATGTCTAGTAGAAAAAAAGGGTAGGTAAAAGCGTGTTTTTTTGGCAAAAAACGCTTATGATAGACCTCCCCTTCATATATTAGATGGCTCATAACTCACATCCAAACTCTTTAGCAACACGGTTTGCACTCCAAAGGCCATCTTCGTGAAATCCATAACGCCAGTAAGCGCCACAGTAATAGCTATGATTGACTCCGCTAATGTCACTGTAACGCTCTTGTGCTGCAATGGCTTTTGCATCAAACTGCGGATGCGCATACTCTATGCGTTCAATAACCTTACGTAAGCTCTGCGTCTCATTAAGTGAAACGAAGTACTCTTTTTTGCTCTTTAGGTTTTGTAATCGATTAATCCAGTACGAAAGAGTCACACTATCACTTCTCTCACCATGTTTATAGTTCCACGCTGCATATATATTTTTATCTGGATAGAGTGCCTCTTCATCATTATGCAGTACCGCATCATTTGACTTATAAGCAAACGAGCCAAGAGTCTCTCGCTCCTCTTGACTTGCATCTTCTAAAAGTTTGAGTGCATCTGGCGCATGTAGAGCAAAAACAACCTTATCATACTGTGCAACTCTTTTATTTGCAAAGTGTAAAAAAACTCCCTCTTTAGTTCGCTTAACAGAGCTAATATCTGCATTGAGCACTATATCTCCAGAGATGTGCTGTTTTATTTTATTGACATAATTTACAGAGCCATCTGAGACTGTCAGCCATTGATGTTGTGTAGTAACACCAAGTAGACCATGGTTTTTAAAAAACTGCAAAAATGTTCTTGCAGGAAAGGCGTGCATCTCATCACTAGGCGTTGACCAGATTGCCGCTCCCATAGGTAAAATATAGCGTTCTTTAAAAGCAGTCCCAAAATCTTCTAAATACTCTCCTAAGTTCTTGTCTAAATCCTCTTTATTATTATCAACATCATAATTTGCTTTTTTGTTAAAACGCACAATGTCAAATATCATTTTATAATGACTTAATGAAAATAGATTTTTTTTCTGAAAAAAGAGTCCTCCAAGTGTTTGAGCATTGTAAGCAATGTTATTTGCCTTGTCCCAAAAACCAAAACTCATATCCGAGTTTTCTATTTTTACATCCAACTGTTTAAAAAGCTTTGTAAGGAGTGGATATGTCTCATAGTTAAAAACTAAAAAACCTGTGTCAACGCCAAAACTTTTGCCATCTTCTTGGATCTGTGTTGTTCTGGCATGTCCACCAAGACGTCCCTCTTTTTCATAAATATCAACTTGGTGTTTTTGGCTTAAAAGATATGCAGCTCCTAAACCACTTATCCCCGCTCCTATAACTGCTATTTTCATCTATATCTTCCTTTTGGATCTTGTGGTGTAAATATAAAGTTTTGTGTATCTATTGCATCTGAGAGATAAGCTAGTATTTCACTGAGTTTCTCTTTGGGCATTGCAGGTTTACGCGACATTATCCAAACCTGCTCAAAATTATCATCCGCTACAACTGCGTAATTATAGTCGTTTTGCAAGTAGTAGACCTTATAATTTTTTGTAAATATCCAAAAGTAAGTCATATTTATAGAGGACATATTCAAGCCACTCTCAGGCTCGGCACTCCCCTCATACTCGATGAGATCTCCGCCAATTTTTGTGTCAAAACAGCGGTTAAAGACCTCATACTCACTCTCCCCTACAAGTTTGTACTCCACACTTGATCCTACACAACGTTCTTGGTAGGAGTTGTATGTGCGTGCCACCTCATACCAAAGCCCGCTGAAGCGCTTGGCATCCACATAGCTCACAGGAGTAAGTGAGTGTGCAAAGAGTGTAAATCCAATAAATTGTAAAAGTAGTATAAATTTCATATGAGCATTTTATACAAATCTTAGCGTTTTTCGTAGCGCTCTTTTGTCATTTCATCACAAAAATATCACGATTCCTTGTAAGCGCTTAGGAGATAGATTGCAAAGAGCTTGAGAATGACAGGAAGTAAAGAGTAAAGAAGCACAAGTGGCAAAAATGAGCTTTCATTTGGGGATGTAGCATCAAAGCCAAACGCCCCAAGAGTAGTAAAACTAATCCCAACACCAAGTGCTAAAGAGAGTTTGACAAGCATGGCAAAAAAGCCAAAAAGTGTACCACCCATTTCACGTGGAGCGCTCTGGGTATTTTGTACAATATCTGCTTGCATGGATGCTGGAAGTGCCATGTCAGCACCAAGGCTCAATCCTGTTGCAATTGTAATGAGTAAAAAAAGATTAAAATCCCCCTCGCCTAAGAATGGCACAAAACTAAAAAAAACTGTAGCATTGAGCATAGAGAGTGACCAAGCAAACTTTTTAGAAGTTTTTGATGCCAAAATATTCCAAAAATATAGTGCCACAATGCCACTTACAAAATATGCAAGCAGTAACACTCCTGCTTGTTCTTTTGCACCGATTACAAGCTCAACATAGAGAAGAAATAGTGTCGCAGGCAGAGCATTAGCAAGGTTGTTGAGCAAAAATGCTCCAAAAAGATACTTTGAAGTTTTAAGCTCAGAGTAAAAGAGAAGTAAGGAGGATCTAAGTGAGCGAAAGTGATTCTGTATGCGTTGTGCATCAAATCCTAAAAAAAAGAGTGCAAGTACAATTGGCAGTGAGTAGAAAATTGTCTCACTCAAAAGCAGTAATGCCTCTGTAGGATTGTCTGCTACCCCAAAAATGTAAGGAATTAAAAGTGCACACAAAACTCCTAAAACATTAAAGAGTTCCCTGTAAGAAGCATATGTGGTGTTTTGCTCATAACTCTGCGCTGCATCAGCCCCGATAGCGTAGTATGGAACAGCAATAAGACTCCAACCAAAATAGACTAGCATAGAGAATGAAAAAAGCCATAGTAATGATGCATCTTGCACTGGATGCGTCAGAAAATAGAAGCCTATGAGTAAAAACAGCATACCAAGAAACATAAATACTTTGCGAGAGAAGTAAGCATCACTCCAGTAACCAATAAGTGGGTCCAAAAACATATCAAAAACTCTTGCAAAGAGCAAAACTAAACCTACTCCAAAAATACTCAGCCCCACATCTTGTGCATAAAAAGTCGGTAGATAAATGTAAAGAGGAAGCCCTAGTAGTGCTAAAGGAAGAGCTGGCATTGCGTAGAGTAGATAATTTTTCATAATTTTATGACTTTATTTTTTTCTTTACGTAACGAATGAGACTTCCCAAAATAGGAATCTTTTCGTAAACATTATGCCCTGCGTCCCAGTAGTCTATATGAGTTATTACTTTTGCACTTTTACTAAAAGTGACTCGTGAAACTCCCGTAAAAGACTCCTCTAAAGCTCCCTCTTTCATGCAGAAGTGAAAATGCCATCGTAAGTATGCAACTTTCTCATTGGTCACAATCTCATCTATAACGAAGTGAGGATTATGAAGCGTAGCGTACATATCTAAAAAAACATGCTCAATAGCCTGCAAACCTTTTACTGTTTGAAAAGGATCACTAAACTCAGAGTTATTATCAAAAAAAAGGGTGTACTCAGACCTTGGAGTATCGGGTTTGAGCTTTTCATAAAAACGACCATAAGCTTCTGCAAGAAGTTGTGTGTCTATCTCTAAAGCCATCATAGTGCCTTTTGTGTCAATTTAAAAGCCCAAGAGTAAGGCAAGAGTTGCAGTATACGTAAAAACCTGCTTAAAAATCTTGGAAAACGTATCTCAAAAACTTTCGGCTCTAGCATTCCCTCATATATCTTCTTTGCAGCATACTCTGGAGTCATGAGCTGTGGCATAGTAAAGTCATTTTTTTCTGTTAATCGCGTTTTAACAAATCCATGGTTTACTACTTGTAGATTAATACCTAGACTTTTTAGTTCAGGATATACAGACTCACAAAAGTTTAAAAGGGCTGCTTTTGGGGCGGAGTAACCCCCACCATATGGTAAACCAAAGTAACTCGCAACACTCGCGTTAAATACTATATGTCCACTTCCTTGCTCTTTAAAGAGCGGAGTAATCGTATACAGAAGTGCAATGGCTCCAAGATAGTTTGTCTCATTCATTGCTCGAAAATGCTCCATACTCCACTCTGTATGCTTCATCTTCTCATAAACTCCCGCATTGTAAAAACAGACGTCTATACCACCAAATGCTTCAAATGCTCTTTGTGCTGCAAGAGAGACACTTGCCTCATCTCGTACATCAATATTTACAAGAACAACTCTCTCCTGGTACTGTGTTTTGAGGGATTGAAGATTTTGGCTACTGTGTGTATCACGAGAGCTAAGCACTACACGTGCTCCATTGAGTAAAAAAAGTTTGGCAAATTGAAAACCTATACCGCTGCTTGCACCTACAAGCCAGAGGATTTGTACTTTTTTACCCATAGACATAATTATACTCTCTCCACCCTCTGTGGATTTTGTGTTGTTGTTTCATAGTACCCACGACCCAAAAAGAGTGTTGGCGCACTCTCTTTTACATCCGAGTTATGAATACGTAATACATCGCCGACAAATATATCATGATCACCAAAATTAAGCACCTCAACAACCTTACACTCATATATCATATAAGACTCTTCTACGAGTTTACTTTTTATATCCATCGCCTCTTTTGAATGTAATCCTGTCATAGTAAACTTATCACCACCATGGACAGAGCCTGCTTTTTGCATCGCTTCTCTGTAACTAAAGTCTAAAAAGTTTATAGAAAATTCGCCTAAAGTATGTACAAGGTCATAACTCTTATTTTCAGGACGAATCGCCACTGCATAACGAAAGGGTGATTTTGAAACCGGCATGTGCCATGAGAGAGGCATAAGGTTGTCTCCACACCCTAAAAGTGCACTTAAGCGTGGTTGTGGATGACACTCTTCATTTAATAACTGTGTAGTTGTAAACATATAGTAACTCCTAAATTATAAAAGTATTCTAGGGCGATTTGAAACGTTTTCGTATACTTTTTTTGTTAGTTGGTACTTTTTGAACTATTTACAAACTTTTTATATGCAAGGTACTTCTCAAACTCTACTACACTATAGATTATGAGTGATGAGAGCAGTACTATGAGCCACTCACCAAGACCCAAAGGCGCCGTAGAGAAGAGTGAGTTCATAAATGGTGTATAGATAAAAAGTAGTTGAAAAAAGAGCATAAGCCCCACACCTACAATCAGCCAGCCATTTGTAAAAAGACCTAACTTAAACATAGAGAGATGCATAGAGCGGCAGTTAAAAAGATAAAAAGTCTGCCCAAAAATAAAAATACTCACCGCAGCTGTTCGCGCCTCTTCTATGGAAGCACCCAGATAGCTCTTTGCATACCAAAACGCAAAAAAGGACATAAATAACAGCAGCCCACCCACATAGAGGACTCGTGTTATAAGTGTTTTTGAGAGTATCGGTGCATCACTCTTTCGCGGTGGATGAAGCATCAGCCCCTGCTCTTTTGGCTCAAACGCCAGCATAAGTCCTAAAAGAACAGCCGTCGTCATATTTACCCAGAGTATCTGCACAGGAGAGAGCGGTAGCTCTACTCCTAAAAGTACGGCAAAAACCACTACTAAACCCTGCCCTACATTTGTAGGTAAAATCCATGTGATAAACTTAATGAGATTTGCATAAACGCCGCGCCCTTCTTCTACTGCATTTTTGATGCTTGTGAAATTATCATCGGTGAGAATCATATCAGCCGCCTCTTTAGAAACCTCCGTTCCTGTTATTCCCATCGCCACACCGATATTTGCCTGTTTGAGTGCTGGAGCGTCATTGACACCATCGCCTGTCATAGCGACAATATTGCCCCTCTGCTGTAAAAGCCGCACGAGTCTGAGTTTTTGCTCAGGTGAGACACGTGCAAAGACATTGACATCCTCTATCACCTCAAGCAGTTCACTATCATCCATCTGTTCTAATTCGGCACCGCTGAGTGAGCTCGTTTTCGTTTGTGTGTTTATCCCTATCATCTTTGCAATAGAGAGTGCAGTGATTTTATAATCTCCCGTAATCATCTTCACACCGATTCCCGCACGGTGACAACTCTCCACAGAACTTTTAATCTCAGCTCTTGGTGGATCAATCATCGCTTGGAGACCTAAAAAGACAAGCCCTTTTTCTATATGGTGATGCTCAAGTGAATCAAGCCAACTCTCAAGACTCATATAGGCAAACGCGAGCACTCGCATCCCCTCTGATGCCATAAGTTCTAGTTCGCTCATAATTGCATCTCTATCTATTGGCAACTCCTCCCCGTCTGCTCCTAGCATCACATCACAACGCTCTAAAATCTTCTCGAGTGAACCCTTGAGGTAGATATGAGCAGTAGAGCCATCCCTACTTTTGTAGTATGAGGCCATATACTGTCTTTGTGAATCAAAATCGAGTGTATCGACATGAATAAAATCATCCTCAAGCTCGTCACGCTCATATCCGGCTTTTTGTCCACTCACGAGGAGTGCCGCCTCTGTTGGGTCACCCACTACTTTATGCTTTCCATCCTCAAGAAGAATATTTGAAGCATTACACAAGACTCCAGCTTTGAGAGTCTCTACAACGGCTCTGTTTTGTGAAAAGTCATCCTCTTCTCTGCCTTGTATCTTGCCCTCTTTAGCGTATCCAATACCAGCAACACTATATCTTTTGCCCGCACCGTAGAGCTCTTTGACAGTCATCTCGTTTTGTGTAAGTGTGCCTGTTTTATCCGAGCATATAATGGTTGTAGAGCCAAGTGTCTCAACTGCTGGAAGCTTGCGGATGATGGCGTTTTGCTTTGCCATCTGTGCTACACCAATCGCCAAGATGATGGTCATCGCAGCAGGCAAGCCCTCTGGAATTGCGGCAACAGAGAGTGCAACAGAGGCTAAAAACATATCACTCATAGCCCCGCCTTTAAGCACGCCAATCACAAAGGTAAAAAACGCCATAGCTAAAATGATGTAGAGCAGGAGTTTAGAAAATGCCGTAATTTTAAGAGTGAGCGGTGTCTCTAGTATGTCTGCATTTGAGATCATGCTGTTTATCTTACCGATCTCAGTAGCATCTCCAACAGCCACCACAACACCCGTAGCACTCCCAGCACTCACAAGGCTTGAAGAGTATGCCATATTGTCTCGCTCTGCAAGTACTGCATCAGCAGCTACTTTGATGCTGTTTTTCTCTACACTCACTGACTCACCTGTAAGTGAAGACTCATCGACTCTAAGCTCTTTGCTTTTTATGAGGCGCATATCCGCAGGAACTCTATCTCCTGAGTAGAGCAGCACCACATCACCCACTACAAGCTCTTTAGAATCCACCGAGAGCTTCTCACCATCACGAAGCACTGTAGCATGCGTGCTCCCCATATTTGCCAGAGCTTCTATGGCTTCTATCGCCTTGAGCTCCTGTGTAAATCCGATGATAGAGTTAATAAGAATGACACCAAAAATAACAGCAGAATCTATATACTCTCCTAAAGCAGCTGTAAGGAGTGTGGCAGCTATCAAAATATAGACTAGAGGCTGATGAAACTGCTGCAAAAAGAGTAGGATTTTACTTTTTTGTACTTTTGCGGTGAGAGTGTTACTCCCATACTCCCCTCTGTGTTTCTCTACAGTATCTTTACTCAGGCCATCTTTGGCATCACTGCCAAGTGTATTTAAAATCTCATCTATCTCTAGTGCGTGCCACTCTTTCTCGCTATGCATTGCATTTCTCCTTGAGTTTACTGCTCGTTTTGACAATAGTCTACTCAAAATTTCCCTTAAAAAAATTAAAACTCTCCTATTTGTACTACTCTTGGTATAATGATGCATCTTCAAAGGAGCAGTGATTTGCAGCAGATTCAAAAGCACTTTTACCAAGCGATATTTATATCTTTTTTTGCTGTAGTCGCCGGATTCGCATTTAAAATCTTTTTAGCAAATGTGATAGAAAAAGAGACCCTCACACTCTACTATACAGCCATCGACATCTTCTCATTCTCTCTGCTCATTCTCGTTGGCTTTCGCTCCTCTATGGTCGTGGCCTATGCTAAGA
>Ga0272440_1003964_pt1 | contig 10799 bp, 6 predicted proteins | sample SSMMMBAug17_FD_192440 | JGI IMG/M metagenome (GOLD analysis project Ga0272440, IMG submission 192440) | Marine sediment archaeal communities from Little Sippewissett salt marsh, Falmouth, MA, United States - SSM-MMB-Aug17 | ecosystem: Environmental > Aquatic > Marine > Wetlands > Sediment ... | reverse complement strand
CTTTCCACAAAGGCCCCCGCTGATGAATCACCACTTCACCACTGGAAAGATTGGTAGAAATGCAAAAAAAATTGAGCCATAAATCTTCAATTTGAACATCACCAAACCAGCTTTTTGATATTTGATCCACAATAAATCGATCCATAATCGCATATACAGGTAAAGAAAATCGTTTAAATGGCTTTTTTTCTAACAGTCCTTCCCGAATTAAATATTTCATGGTAACAATATCACGACGCATGGCCAATAATGCCCCCATACCACTTCCGGCGCTTGTGCCGCCTATCATATCAATAGGAATGCCGCTTTCTTGAATGGCTTGAATAACACCTACATGGGCACACCCTCTCGCGCCCCCCCCGCCCAATACCAGGCCAACAGCATTGTCTGTTAAAAATCGAACAATTCTTTCATAATGCTGAACTCGATACCGCTGAACATGATGATGCCGCATTATGGGGCGCTCATTTAGCCATCGGGCAGTATTTTTGGGGAATGATACTGAATCATCATGAAAAATAATCAGTTCCATTCGGGCATTGGTTGTCTCACGCGCAGGACCAAAGATATAATGTTCCACAGCATTGTGTTCATGAGAGCCACGAGATGACGCAACCAGCAAAATTCGATCCGCCTGACGAAGACATCGGCGGGTCCAGGGAGTCAGTCCAATATCCCCTTGATAGATAACAAAGCGAAAAGAACGTTCCTGTTCACACAACCATTCTACAATCCGATTGTCTTTTTCATCCCAAATCCCAAAATCAACTTTGGCCATGCCAGAGCCCAGATAGCTATCAAGACGTTCTGAATTTAATAGCAGGGTTGCACCTTGTTTTTCCAGTATGGGAATGAATGTTTCTGTAAATGCATCCATATTGCAATAGGTGCCGGCATGAAGTAAAGCAATGGTCCGAATTGGGCTATGTTGTTCTTGTGAAAATGCAACCTTGCGGATACGATTTACAATGGTATGAGTGACATGGATCAATGCGTTGGGATGTTTTTTGACCAGTCGTTCAAATCCTTTTTTGGAAAGTTTCAGTAATTCTGTATCTCGAATGGCTTTAACAGTCAGGTTTCTTTGTTCAGCCATTAATAATTCAAGTTCACCAACATACTCGCCTGGACCGATCTCACTGATCATTTTGTGTGTCTGATCTGGAAGGACTGAATAAATCAGCAATCTTCCGGTAATAACAATATACATACAATCACCAGGATCGTTGATCCTAAAAAGCGTAGCGCCACCACGGATATGAACATGGGTCAATTCAGACATAACATCGCGCAATGCCGATCGATTCAGCTTGCTGAACAGGTCAATTGATCCCACCAGTTTTTGGATGTCATGGTGAATGAGATATGAAGGAATGATTAATTTCATGTTCTGGCTCAAATAATGTTTGATTGCCCTGGGGATTATTTTCTTATGCCCCACTTTTGGTGGTGACTAAACAAAACTACAAAACACTATCATTTTCGGTGGTGATGATAAAAAAAATTTACAAATCACTATCAGACAATACTTGTAACCAATGAATGACATCCTCAACGCCCAAAACCTGATCATCTCCAAAAACCCCAGAGCAGTTGCATGTTGAATCTGCGGAATAAAAGTAAGCACAACCCATTATTATATCATTCATTTTGTAGGATTCATTGCCAATAAGGATATCATTGCCAGATATGGATACCGAACTACCAAAAAAACTGTCTGTTATGGGATCACCTGGAACAATCTTTCTTTGTTTCGTGTAACAATCATTGTCTAACCAATAAATAAAAACAGCCCCACTATCAACAATGTCAGAATCCATTTTGGTCGCACCAACTGCCAGGATGTTTTCTTTCAGATCCAAAGATACACCAAATTTATCACTTTTTTGCAAATCGTTTTCAAACAATTCAGACATTAACTCCCATGCATCTGCATTTTTTTGATAAATATAAACAGTTCCAGCATTGGAATACCCATTTCGTGATTCTCCATAGGCACTAACAACAGCATATTGATTATTGATACCAACTGAATAACCAAAATATGAAAAATTGTCATCATAAGGGGCAATCATTAACTGTTTTTGCTGCCAGGAGCCATTTTCTTTATGAAAAATATACGCAGCTCCCTTGTATCCAAAACCGATATAAGCACCGACAATGGCATAGTTTTCATAGATATCGACTGAATTGCCAAAGCGGCCTTTAATATCCGGTTCGTCAGGTTCAAGACAATGGCGTTGGATCCATTGATTGTTATCATCCAATTCAAAAATAAAGGCTTTACCAGATTCACTTGTGTTGCCATATGCACCAACTATAAGCTGATTATTGGATACAGCCAGCGATGTCCCAAAATTATGCGTGCCTTCAATGGGATCAGGAATGAGTTTCTGAAATTGTACCCATTCTCCTGAGGTCTGCCGATAGTAGACATACACAACACCAACATCTTTATGGGAATCATCCAGGTTATAACTACTTGCACCCGCAAAGGCGAAATTACCAGTCAATGTGACCGATAGTCCCAAATAATCTCCGACCCCATTTTTTTCGCCCACAAACTTTTGTTGCAATTCCCATTGCCCGCCAATTTTTTCGTATATATAAGCCGATCCACCTTTATCAGCAACCTGACCATCTCTTTTTGATCCAATGATTGCATATTTATCAGATATAGCCACTGCTGAACCATAGAAGGCATTGTCAGTGGGATTTTCCGGCATCACTTTTTGTTCTGATAATGGGGTTGACAGTGCGAAAACATGTGAAAAAAAACACATATTGATAGCAATTCCCAACAATAATAATAATACTTTTTTTATAGTAATCATATTTTCTCCAATTTGACGCTGGAACGTCCAGGTTTAGCAATTCTTTTCAATAAAGAATCAGCCGGCAATCATTTTTCCATTTTCAAAACGAATAATCGTACCGGCATTATTATAAAAAAACACATCCGGACCAAGCTCTCTTTGTAGATAAGCGGCTGAGTACAAGCCAGTACAATGAGAAACGCCCACTTTTTTGATATTCAAGCGTTTGATTTCATCAATGGTTTTATCCAAACGCGCCTGTGGTGCTTTGGCAAGATGTGTGCCGCCAATCACCATAAAAACAGTATCAATGCCAGTGATTTCTTGCGCATGATGGATTGTGTTAATCATACCCCGATGGGCACATCCCAGAATGATAACCAGCCCCAAATCTGTTTGAATAAACAGGGCAAGATCATCAATCATTTCATCATCAAGTTCATAGGTGTCGTTGTTTTTATTGAAAAAGTTAATGCCGACACTTTCATAATCATTGCGCATGGGGATTTCACCGCTGGTCATGACCGATTGATTCATTAATTCAACCGGCTCCCTGGAAAATGAAAAGGTTGCATTGTATCGCTGAATTTCTTCAACATTAAAAGGACATCCAAAAAACCGATAGGCATTATTGAGAATCGGCGATTGAACATATGTGGGCTGCATTGTTTTTGGATGACAATAAATTGAAATTTCTTGCGTTGTCAGAGCTGCCCGCTGTGCGAGAAAGTATCGCAAACCACCGGTATGATCCTGGTGGGCATGACTGAGAACCATATCATTTATTTGGTCAGGCACTACTTTCATGACCATCATATTGTGCCTGAGTACATTGATATTCCCCGCACCAGTATCAAACAGAATTTTTTTGGGATTGATTGAGATTTCCATGCTCAATCCCCATTCAGCCATAACCAGAGGGGTTGCGGCAGTATTTTCACTGATCGTTTTGATTTGAAGGTCATTAATTGATATCATATTTATGCTCTCCTTTTTTGACTATCTATCTTTTGGCCAGGGACACCAGGGAGGGGTTTTCCATCGGTTATGCACCCAAAACCACTGCTCTGGATATTGACAAATCATGGCCTCAATGTTTTTGTTGTATCTTTGGGTATTTTCTGCCATATCCCAATAGTCATCACCAGTGGGAATCCAGGGAATTTCGGGTTGAAATTGGGCAATAAATCCTTTTTCAGTCCGAATGACATACAAAGGCACCACCGGTGCGCCAGTCTGTTTTGCCAGACGAGCAAGGCCAGTATTGGTGCATGCAAGCTGCCCCAAAAAATCTACAAAAACCCCCTCATACCAATCAACGCGCTGATCATTCAGCAGAACCACGTGGTTTTTAGAATGTCTATCAGCCAGTATTTCAAGTATTTTTTTATAGGTATGCCGGCGCGTTGGCAGCACAAGGGTTCCCAAACGAGATCGAACCTCAAGGAAAAAACGTTCCAAAGGAAGAAAGTCCAGGCGTCTGGCAACAATACTGGATTGCCATCCAAAACGCTGCTGAACATAATGCCCTGCCTCTCTCAAGAGTTCCCAATTGCCAAAGTGTGCGGTAACAATCAAAACGCCCTTGCCCTGTTGATGGGCGCGATAGAGATTTTGGGCCCCCTGAACCTCATAAATATCCAAGGTTTTTTTAGAAACAGATATCCATCCAATATCAAAACAGATCCGGCCCAGGTTCTTGAAGCACCGGATGGCAATATCTCGAATTTCTTCAGGGGTTTTTTCCTGGCCAAATGCAGTTGTTAAATTTTTAAGTACGACTTTTCGATGCCGATGATCAAAACGATATATCAGTTTTCCCAAGGCATCGCCCAGCCTATCTCGCCATGATTTTGGCAAAATTCCCATACAGGCAAAAATACACTTAATTATTACGTATGGAATGAATTGTGACATATACTTATCCTTTGTTTATACCCGAAATTTACGAATTTGATGATTCAATTTTTCAGCCAATCCACTCAGGCTCATGGCGCTTTGTTGCACCTGCCGGCTATCTTGAGATACATCTTTGGCCACAGTGTTGACTGTAGAAATATCTCTGGCAATTTCTTGTGTAACCAGAGTTGTCTGGCTGACATTGCTTGAAACTTCATTGGTTCCGAGGGATGCTTGAGCAACATTGGATGCAATTTCTTTTGTTGCAGTGGATTGTTCCCCCATTGCCGCAGCAATTGAACCGACAATTTCATTTACTTCTTGAATAATTCGGGTAATTTCAATAATTTCATCCACAGACATTGAAGTTGACTGCTGAATACCATCAATTTTTAATCGGATTTCTTCTGTTGCCAGGGATGTTTGTTTTGCCAGTTCCTTAATTTCGCTGGCAACCACAGCAAAGCCTTTTCCAGTTTCTCCGGCACGCGCAGATTCAATGGTTGCATTTAATGCCAGTAGATTGGTTTGCTCGGATATATCTGTAATTGTTTGCGTGACTGTTCCAATCTCTTTTGCAGATTCTCCTAACTGATTGACACGATCTGAGGCTTCTCTGGCTTTATTGACAGCCTGTTCAGTGATTTTATGCGCTTTTTCAGTATTGTTGGAAATTTCATTGATTGTAGCAGTCATTTCTTCAGCAGCCGATGCAACTGTTGCAACATTGGCAGAGGTTTCCTCCACGGCAGCAGCCACAGTATTCATGTTGGCACTCATTTCATCTGCTGCACCCGCCACATTGTTTGATAGATCGGATGATTTTGACGCATTATTGGCCAGGCCTTCGGAAACTGATGATAACTCTGTTGATGATGAAGACACTGTATCCACACTGGCGGCAATTTCCCTGATCATACCCGAAACCTTTTGACGCATTTCATTGAGTGCGATTGACAGGTCCCCCATTTCATCTTTTTGGTCAATATCCAATTTCATAGTAAAATTACCATCAGCCATAGAACGTGTAAAATCAAGACTTTTTACAATGGGCCGCAACACCCCTTTGGTTATGGCGAAAGATATGAACAAACCCAGACCAATAGCTATGACAACCATTAAAATAATCATTGTTTCAGTTGTGTTCACCTGTTCATTCATCATTTTTTCCTGGTTTACGAAGGCATTCTGGCATGCTTCTTGGGCAGTTTGTGCGGCTTTCTGCATATTGTCTTCTGAAATATTTTGTTTGTCTGTCAGGGCGATATAATTTGTAAAAGTTTCTAAATATGCCCGAGTTGCCGCAACCACTGATTGAATTTGTGTGATATTTTTTTGAATCTCCAATTTTCCTTCAATTTTTTCACAAAGGGTTTGAATTTTTTGAATATCCCCTTGAACAATATTCAGGTATTTTTTGTCGCCTGAGATAATAAATTCCTTCTCATTCTTTCGAGCATCAATAAACCATTTGACAATGGCATGGGCATCAGTGACCAAAGACAACTTATTATTCAATTTCATTTCAAACTCTTTTTGCGCAAGATCCAACTGACTTTTCTGATCATCGCGAACTGTTTCAATTGTTTCCATGAGTGTTATGGCTGTTTTTTGGATTGCTTGATGGGTCTTTTCATAATAATCAATAAATGTGAGTACCGCATGTTCATAACCCTCATATCTTTGTATGACTTTTTTGGCCTGAAAAATATTGGCGTGGTGACGAAATAATGATTTGATATAATTTGATATTTTAATCAGTTTTTGAATATAAGCTTTCCACAAATCAACGAGTTCTAACTCCCCACGAATTAGAGATTGGCGCAAATTTTGTTCCATATTTGCATATCGAATCATCCGGTGCGCTTCATCTAACTTGCGTTGTTTATCTGTCAGTTGATTGAGATTGAATTGAGAGTAATTCATATCTGCACGTGCCAGTAAATTTTTCAACTGTTTTTGCTGTGCTTTTTGGATATCTTCAATAGCACCCAGAGCGATTGACGATTTAAATTCGATTTGCTGTCTGCTGCGCTTGTACTGTGTTATAAACGATAGTATTTGGGTTTCGTAGCTTTTGTATTGATCAATGATTGCCTGGGTTTGCTGAATATTTTTTTGGGTTTGAAATTGCGTTTTCATCTTTTGTGTCAGTGCATAAACCGCTTGATTGATAGCTTTCCAATCATCAATAGCATCAAGGTTGCCCTGCATAATAAGGGATCGATAGTGCTTGGCATCGAGCGCCAGCTTGACAAGCTCATTGGCATCATCCGCACGTGCAATCTTTCTTGTGATATAGAGAGCATTGGTTTTGCGTAATTGTTTTAGCTGGGCCACCTGATCTTTTGAGATTGATTCACAAAAAATACGCACATCTCTGGCTTTTTGACGCATGTCCTGCATTTTTTGAATTTTTTGGTTTCTTAATTCAGTAAATTGTTCAAATGCAGTCCCATAGCGGTTTGCGGCCTGAATGACATGATTCATTTTTGCATGAAAATTCTTTTCATTGAATGCCTTTTTAAGCCGGTTTGCTTTTTGGGTTAAGGTGGTAATTTCCATCCCCAATTTTTTGGCATCACCAGGATCGTTTTTCATGATAAACTGTTTTTCGTATTGCCGGGCTTCAGAAAAACATTGGGTTAACTGACCAACGCTATCTTTTTTATAAGAAGAATCAACAACGCCTGTCAGACCATTGTAGCCAGAAATGGCGACAATTAACAAAAGCAACAATACTATTGAAAATCCGCCAAAAATCTTGATGCCCATTTTCAAATTTCTAAAAGTTTGAATCATTGACAATATCCTTAATTTATTGATATGATAGTTAAATTTATAGTTGGGGTCAGACCTTGATTGTTGACTATTGGGTTGAATTATTTTGGTTACACTCGAATTATTTGTCGCTGCAAATAAGTCAACCCAATAGTCAATCAAGGTCAGCCCCCAGATCCCCCTTGAATGTTACAAGCTCACATCCGCAATGGCAATTCGCGCGAGATGCGTGGATGTCCCTGCCAATTGCAAAAATTTACTGTTATGAAAAGCCTGTTCAACCACATGGTTATTTTCAAATACCTGTCCCCCCAGAATTTTCATGCTTTTACTGGCTATGGTTTCAGCGGCTTCAGAACAAAAAACTTTGGCACAATTGACCAGAACGATCTTTTCTGAATTATCAGTGGCAAGCATCCATGCAGCCCGATATGCGAGAAGCTCTGCTGTTTGTTTGAGCGTGACCATTTCAGCCAACGAAAATGCGACCGCCTGATGGGCAATCAAGGGTTTTTTCTCGGATTCATGTTTTTTTGTAAAGGCTGTTGCTGTTTGAATGCATTGGTCAATCATTCCTAATGCACATGCAATATACGCCATATCTTCATTTAATTGGACTTGCGCTAAAATCGACGCTTCAAAAATGACGTGATTGATCGGTACAGAACAATGGGTAAATGTAATATTGGCCATGGCCAGTTCAGAAAAGATGTGTTTGTTTTGCAATGGAACAATATCTATCCCTGGTGACTGCGATGATACGAATAAAATGGCTGTTTTGTTGTCTATTTTCCCATTGACTGCAATCCAACTGGCAATTTGAGCGTTCATTACAAATGATTTTTTGCCGGATACAATAAAGTGCGTATCTTTTTTTTGTATGGAAATTTGCATTGATTTTGGATCTGTTTCAACAAAATCTTCACAAAAGGCAATGGCGCCAATATCATTCTGATCAAATGCCGATGCATCTGGCATGTGTTGAAATATTTCAGGAAAGATGCGAAAAGCAGACTCATGGCCGAGAAATAGCGATGGTTGATGTCTGGCAAAAATACGCATCATTTCCAATCTGGCCACCGGACCAATGGATTTTGGATCAGCGTAATGCTTTAGATAGCCCAATGGCTCAAGGCATTGGTTGTAAGAGTGCAATGCCTGTGCAATATCTTTTTCTGTTTGACATGCGCATTTTTCAAGATGGTTTCTACTTTTGTCAAGGGCGGATGCCATTTGTTGAAAAAGAATTTTTTCCGGGTCTGAAAATGTAAAATTCATGGTAAAACCTCAGTTACTTTCAGATGAGTTTTGAAATGATTTTTTTCTGGATTTCAGAGGTGCCGCCGCCAATGGGAGCAAGGCGGGTGTCTCTAAAAAGCCTTTCCATGCCAAATTCATGGCAATAACCATAACCGCCATGAATAAGCATGGCATCATTGGTGGGGTTCAGGCTCCAATCACCAATAAAAAGCTTTGCCACAGCAGCTTCCAAATGATTTACCGCCTGTCCCTGATCCTTGCACCAGGCAATTCGATAAACCAGAGAGCGCGCGGCTTCAAGAAAGATTTTCATGTCAGCCAGTTTATATTTAGTGGCTTGAAAGTGGCTGATGGGTCGATGGAATTGATAACGCTTTTTGGCATATGAGGCGCATTGATTCAAGGCATAACTCATTCCCCCAATCATCGGGGATAGCAAAGCGCTGCGATCCCATTCAACAGTTTGCATGGCGTATAAAAAGCCCATACCTTCTTGCCCCACAAGATTGTCTGCCGGAATCCGACAATTATTAAAAAACAATTCGCTGGTTTGTGAAGTCCGCATCCCCATTTTTTTCAATGGTGCGCCTGCAGAAAAGCCTGTTGTCCCTTTTTCCACAATAAATGTGGAGATCCCTTCATGCTGTTTTTCAGGATTGGTTTTGGCGTATACCAAAGCAAGATTTGCAATGGGACCATTGGTAATAAATATTTTGCTGCCATTGAGCACATAATGATCACCTTCACGAACAGCAGTTGTTTTCATGGATGCCACATCAGAGCCGGCATCCGGTTCAGTTAATCCCATACAGCCAATCCATTCACCGGTAATTAACCGGGGGAGATATTTTTGACGATGGGTGTCAGTGCCATGACAGAAAATGGTATCAGCACATAAAAAGCTATGAGCGCCATAGGCCAGGGTTAAACCACCATCAACACCAGCCTCACCAAGGGCTTCCCCGGCAATGATTGTGTCCAGAACACTGGCACCACCACCACCAAGCTCTTCTGGAAAGTGAAGTCCCAGAAGGCCAAATGCGCCCATTTTGCGAAAGGATTCAAAATCAAATTCATCCTTGATATCATATTCCTGAACACGCGGCATGATTTCTTTTTTGGCGAATCGAATGACCTCTTTTTTAAACATGCGCTGTGTTTTGGTTAGTTCAAAATCCATGATTGACTCCAATGTTTGTGGTTTTAGTAAATGATTGATTTGAGCGTAACCCAAATTGCCGGTGAATAAAATAGGCCCTAAAAATGTGTATGCGACACTTGCGCGCCGCTGTATGAATTCCCACGCTGGTGCTTAGGAACGAGAGGACAATAACCATGCCAGGAATAACCATGATTGAACGATCATATCTAAATTTGGAAATGCAGTCGCCAATTGTGGTTGCACTCAATTGATTTTATAATTCAAAATGGGGAATTAGTCAATCATTGAGAATATTTTTGAGAGGGTCAACAAGGCGGTGATATTTCTTTTTCCTGTCAGGCATATATAGATTTTCAGAATAATATGTTGCCCGGTTGACTGCCTCAACAGGATTATAAAATTCACGTTTCGTTCGATTATAACAGATCTTTTAAATAAAACACTTTAAGTCCCTTTAGGGACGACAGAGAATAGCCTGGGGTTTCAACCCCAGGCGGTCGAAATATTTTGGGATGATCGAACCTACCTTGACGTTCACGAACAATTACCGGGTATTTCAATTCAATAGATTTCATAATTATCAATTTCAACTCCGACCACCTGGGATGAAATATTTCGGTATCAGCATGACCATCTGGGATTGAAATATTGCGCTTCAAGTTCGAACGGCCTAAACACTTATAATTTAAGGAGAATGTTAATCAGTTGAATGTTATAAGGTTTTGTCACAAAAATTAAACTTTTACTAATGATCAAGGTTTACAATTTATCTGCCCATCTTCATTGCTTTTCATAAAACACTCTTGGAAGAATGAAAATATCATATTCATCTTCAACCTTTATACATTCTTTATGAAAGGATTGCTCAACTTTGTTAATGG